>ERZ506964.204-NODE-204-length-37811-cov-7.114313_pt1 | contig 37811 bp, 29 predicted proteins | sample MGYA00512893_ERZ506964 | MGnify/ENA metagenome assembly ERZ506964 | reverse complement strand
CGATCTTTTTTTCTCCGGATTCCATGATTTCAATCAGTTCCGGATTTCTCAAAATTCCGCGCCCCAGCATGATACAGGAGGCCTCTGGAAAACGCTTCTTTAATTTTTCCATATCCTCTGTTGTAAAAATATCACCGTTATAACACAACGTGTGCTTACATTCCTTCACTGCATCCGCAAATGCATCCAGATCCGGATGTCCTTTATAAAACTGCTGCTGTACTCTCGGATGTACGATCAGCTCTTCCAACGGATACTGGTTATAAATCCTCAAAAGTTCTCCCCACTCATCTGCATCAAATTTTCCGATTCTTGTCTTTATGGATATCTTCACATCTGCTTTTGCATAAATCTCATCCAGAAACCGGTTCAGTTCTTCTGTGTGGATCAGAAATCCCGAGCCGCGTCCTTTCGATACTACCGTCTTGGACGGACAGCCAAGATTCAGGTTCACCTCATCATATCCATACCCTTTTAACTTTTCTACCGTATCCAGAAATCCCTTTGCGTCATTTGTCAGGATCTGCGGAACCAGGTTCATCCCCGGATTGTGTGCCGGCAGAATATCATTCTTCTCTCTCGTATTAAAATCCTTTTTGGTATGCGGAACCAGAAAAGGAGTGAAATATTTCTCCATCGGACGGTAATGTGTATGATATGCTCTCCTGTATATATAAGTTGTAATTCCTTCTAATGGCGCAAGATAATACTTCACCTTTGTATCCTCCTGATCATTATCATTTTATTATTCTGTCCGCGGCGACCCGCTCAATTTCACAGACCGTCAGCCTGTAGTCTTTTACCCGGAACTTAATCTCATACCCGGCATACTCCATTCCATATACTCTGTCCGGATCATTCTGATAAGACGGTCTCGGATCTTCTGCGAGGATTTCCCGCACGCATCCCTGCTGTTCATTTGGAAGTTTTAACAGAAGTTTCTCCGGTATCTCTACCTCCAGCGCATAACCCTTCACCCGGTCGGCGAATCCGCCTCTGGCATCCGGCATACAGTCCACATACGGCAGATATGGCTTGATATCCAGTATCGGCGTTCCATCCATCAAATCTGCTCCTTCGACTTCAACAACCATACCTTTTTCCGGACGTTTCTCGATCCCAAGCAGCCTGACACAGGACAATCCGATCGGATTCGGCCGGAACGGCGACCTGGTTGCGAATACACCGCACCGCTTATTCCCGCCAAGTCTCGGCGGACGTACCGTCGGACTCCAGTTCTCCCTGACCACCTCTGAAAATTCCCAGATCAGCCACAGATGCGAATATTCTTCCAGTCCTTTTAGTGCCTCTTCTTTGCGGTATTCTGGCTCGAATACAATTGTTCCTTTTGTACTTACAAGTCCCGACTGCCTTGGAATTCCAAATTTCGTTGGAAAGTCGGTATGGATTCTTGCTATATATTCTAACTTTTTCAACTGCTCCGCTCCTTATTCCTCATCCAGATATTCTTTCAATCTGGCAATCTCTTCTTTGTGCCCGGCATCATCAAGCGGCGTCTCCAGGTAGAATGGCAGATCTTTAAGCTTCGGATGGCGCAGCACATTCAGAAGTGCCTCCAGCCCAATCTCACCTTCTCCTATCACTGCATGCCGGTCCTTCCTGGAACCGAAAGGCATCAGACTATCATTCAGATGAATCGTTCTTAATAATTCAAGTCCCAATATCCGGTCAAATTCATCCAGTACCCCGTCCAGATCATGGACAATATCATATCCCGCCGCGAACACGTGACAAGTATCCAGGCAGATTCCAATCCGCTCCGGGTGCTGTACGCCGTCTCGGATCTGCTTTAACTGTTCAAAACGGTATCCGATCTCTGTCCCTTTTCCACTCATTGTTTCCAACAGAACCTTAATATTCTCCGTTCCTGTAATCGCCTGATCAAGTCCACGGATAATATTGGCAATCCCGGCTTCTTCTCCGATCCCGGTATGACTGCCCGGATGGAATACCAGGTTTTCAATCTTCAGTTCGTCCATACGTCTGATATCTTCCCGGATCACCGTACAGGCAAATTCATATGTCTTTTCCGTCGCACTCGCCAGATTCATCGTATACGGCGCATGTGCAAGAACCGGACCGAATGCATGGCTTTTACGGATCTGCTGGAATTTCTCTACTTCTTCTTGTGCATAAGTTTTATAACTGGATCCACGCGGGTTTCTGCTGAATATCTGCATCGTATTGGCATTCATCTTTACTACATTTTCCGCAGTCTTCGCAATTCCTCCCGCAATGGACATATGTGTCCCGATTGTATACATTATTTTCCTCCCCAAAATAGGTGTCAGAGAACCAGCATACACCAGTCTGCTAACGCTCATTATATCATGATTTTTATTTCAGCAAAAGAATCTCTTTTTCCGGCAGTTTCAGATAATCCGGAATGCCCTTTTCTGTAAGTTCGTCCCATAGATTTTTCTGTACATACCAGCAGATATCATCACTTTCTTCTGTCTCACCTTTTAAGAAATATTTCCATTCAAATGGAAATTCTGCCTTTCCTTTTTCTTTAACCGGAATGCAGTTATCTTCTCTTTCGCCCCACACCGGGATGAATTCGTGTGCACGAAGCCCGATATGTGTAATCTCTGCATCGATCTCCTGTTCCAGATGAAGCCTTGTGCCCCAGTCCGGGATCTCGATACTGTGTTCATCCAACTTTTTTACCTGAACAATGTTCTTACATCCGGTAAGCCTTGCTGCTTCCACCTGTTCTGGGCGGTCAAAGATTGCCTTTGTGTCACCGTAACAGATCTGTTTCCCGTCATCAATGACCAGAAGTTCCTCGCTGAACCGGTAGATCTCATCCCTGCTGTGGGACACCAGGATCACCGTTCCGTCATAATCGCTTAAGAGTTCCATCATCTCCTGCTGCAGACGGTCTTTTAAGAAGACATCCAGTGCCGAAAATGGTTCATCGAGAAGAATAACGGATGGTTCGTATGCCATGATCCTCGCCAGCGCAACTCTCTGCTGCTGCCCGCCGGAAAGCTCTCTCGGAAGTCTTTTTTCCAGTCCCTCCAGACGGAAATGACGGATCATCTTCTGTACCTGTTCCTGCTTCTTCTTTTTGTTACCGGCAAGTCCGGCTCCGACATTCTGCTCCACGGTCATCGTTGGGAACAATGCATAGTTCTGGAACATATATCCGACATTTCTCTTCTGTGGTTTTAAGCAGATCCTGGAATCAGAATCATACAGGACATGGTCGCCGATCTGGATATGCCCCTGGTCCGGGTGCTCAATTCCCGCAATGCTTTTCAGAGTCAGACTCTTTCCGCTTCCGGAAGCACCGAGGATTCCGATTCTTTTCTTCGTGGATTTCCAGTGTACATCCAGCTCGTACTCTCCAAGTTTTTTATGTATCTTTACTTCCATCGCCATCTGTCGTTCCTCCTACCATCTCCGGATATTCTTCGTATTCCGACCGGTCACCAGATTCATAAGGACGATCAGTACGAATGCAACCAGCATAATGATCACAACCCAGATGCCCGCCGTCAGATAATTGCCGTCCTGGATAACCATTGCGATCCTCTGGGAAATGGTTCCCGTCTTTCCCGGAATATTGCCCGCAAGCATGGATGTTGCACCATATTCTCCAAGCGCTCTTGCAAATGTCAGGATCGTACCCGCTACCAGTCCCGGTCCTGCGGATGGGACTGCAACCTTCCAGAAGATCTTATATTCCGGCATACCAAGTGTTCTTGCCGCATGGATCAGATTCACATCGATCTGTTCGAATGCCGCTCTTGCATTTCTGTACATCAGCGGAAATGCGATCACGGTCGCTGCTATGATACAGCCAGCCCAGGTCTGTACAACTTTGATGCCAAATTGTTCGTACAGCAGGATACCAAACGGACGTCTTCTGCTGAACAGAAGAAGCAGGAAGAATCCTGCTGCCGTCGGCGGCAGTACCATCGGCAGTGTCAGGATCCCATCTGCAATTGCTTTCACTTTCGGTCCTGCCTTGATTACTCTTCTTGCGGCAAACAGGCCAAGAAAGAATGAGAATATCGTTGCAACAATTCCCGTCTTTAACGACACATATAGTGGACTGTAATCCAGTCCTTTCAGTATTTCTACCACTGCATCCATGTAACTTCCTCCTGTTTCATCTATTACATACTTCGAAAAACAGAAAACATGCAGCCACAACTGCCTGCATATTTTCTTTCATACTATGAAGCTTCTTATCTTTCTACGTCTGTGTCGAAATAGTATGCATCGAAGACTTTCTTAGTCTTGTCAGATAATACGAATTTGTAGAAGTCTTTTGCGGCTGCAGTCTGTGTCTTATCTGCTTCGTCATTCTGTACCTGACAGATTGGGTAGATAACATCGCCTGTCAGATCATAGCTTACAACCTGAAGGATATTCAGTTTGTCTTCGTATCCATAAGTATCTGAATAGTATGTTGTTCCAACTTCACAGGATCCTTCTGCTACTGCTGTAAGTACTTTACTTACGTTATCTTCCTCACTAATTTCCACTCCACCAAGTGCCTGTGATACTTGATCTGTTGTAATGGCATCTACTTCACCGTCAGCCTTTAATGTTCCAAGATTTACCAGTGCCTGTCTTGTATATTTTCCAACCGGAACACTTCCGCCTGCAAGTGCGATACTCTTGGCATCTTTTAAGTTCTCAAGACCTGTTACCTTTGTGCCGCTGTCTTTTAAGGAGATAACTACCACCTGGTTATTCAGGACATTTGCTCTTGTGCCGTCTACTACCAATCCGTCTGCTTCAAGCTGATCCATCTGCTTCTGTGCTGCAGAGAAGAACAGGTCACACTCATATCCCTCTTCGATCTGTGTCAGCAATGTTCCGGAGCTGTCTGCATTAAATGTGATCTTCACTTCCGGATGATCTTCGTTGTACTCTTTTGCAAGCTCTGTCATAACCGTGTTCAGGCTTGCTGCGATGAATACCTGGATCTCTGTCTCTTTCTTGCTGCTCTTTTTGCTGTCATCTTTCTTCTTTTCTTCTGTCTTTTTATTTTCTCCGCATGCTGCCAGTGAAACTAGCATCACTCCTGCCAGGAGGACAGATGCAATCCTTTTTGCCATCTGGTTCTTCATAATACGTTTCTCCTTTTCTCTTGTCTAATAAATTTACCAGTTACTGTATCTGTAATAGGATTATTTTCTGCCACATTCCTGTACATTTCCTCTCAGGACATCCAGTCCATGAGGAAGTTTCGGAAGAATATACTCCAGTGCTTCCGTCACTGCTTTCGGGCTCCCCGGGAGGTTGATAATGAGTGTCTTCTTCCGCAGTCCCGACACTGCCCGGCTGAACATTGCACGGTCTGTGATCGTCATCGAATAATTACGGATTGCATCTGCAATTCCGTTTGCCATCCGGTCGCAGACAGCGTTCGTGGCCTCCGGCGTCATGTCTCTTGGGGCAAATCCTGTCCCGCCTGTTGTCAGGATCAGGTCAACCTGTCTCTGATCCGCCAGACGGATCAGCTGTTTCTTTAATCCTTCTTCACCATCCGGCAGAAGAATGGTCTCTTTTATGTCAAATCTGATATGATCTTTTTCTTCACTGTCTTTTAATATCTTTTTTATTGCCGGACCGCTTAGGTCATCTCGTTCTCCGGCAAATGCTTTGTCACTCAGCGTGATCACGGCTACACTGTATGGGCGGTCTTCCTGCGGCATTACGACTTCCACACAGTCACCCACACGGATCATTCCACCTGTCAGTACTTCTGCGAAAATGCCTTCTCTTGGCATAATACAGTCTCCCATCCGCTGATAGATCGCACAGTGGCTGTGGCATTCCTTTCCAATCTGTGTGACTTTCAGCCTGACTGCATCTCCGATCCGTATTTCGGAATCAACCGGAACATTTCTTAAATCAAATCCCTCTACGATCAGATTTTCTCCAAATGCCCCAAAATCTACATCCGCTCCCTTTTCCCGGAATGCTTCAATCTTCTCCAGTGCAAGAAGACTGATCTGTCTGTGCCATTTTCCGCCATGTGCATCTTCTTCAATGCCCCAGTCCGGCACGATCTTTGCCGTTTCTACCGGATACTTGGCAGTTCCTCTTCTGGGACTGATACAGATTCCTCTGATCACGCCTTTCTTCTGATTCATCCTGTCTTTTATCCTCCAATCTGTGCCATCTGATGTGCTTCCGTAATCGCTCCCGGCTCTTCAAAGCAGTGCGCTGCCGGTTTCTGTTCAATGGCTCGTTTTATCTGTTTTCTTATCTCTTCCTCTGTTCCATTCCGCAGTAAATCTTTCAATGGATAGGTATCCCCATAACACAAACACGGCTTCAGGTCTCCGGTCGAAGTCAGCCGGATGCGGTTGCAGTTCTTACAGAACTTACCGTGCATCGCACTGATAAATCCGATACCGCCGGTGAATCCTGGAATCTGATAATATACCGCAGGTCCATTGCCGTGTATCTTACTGTCCTTTCGGATATCTGGATATACCTTCCGTATCTCATCCAGAAGTTCCAGATTCGACACACCTGTATTCTCCTTTCCATAACCGATCGGCATGAGTTCTATAAATCTTACATCAACCGGCAGGCTTTCAGCCAGTGTGATCAATGCCTTCCATTCCGTTTTGTCACCGTCAGACTGCAACACCGTATTCACCTTTGTCCGTATCCCACTTTCTGCGGCGGCCGCTACTGCCTGCCGTACTGTTTCACAGGCGTCGGTTCCGGTAATCTCTTGATATTTTTCACGATCAAGCGTATCCAGACTGATATTGATCCCGTCCAGTCCGGCCTTCTTTAACGCTTCCAGATTGTCTTGTAACAGAACGCCATTCGTCGTCATCGTGACCTGTGTGATTCCCGAAATATTTTTTATCATTCCAATCAGATCGGCGCATCCTTTCCGCACCAGCGGTTCCCCGCCTGTGATCTTGATCTTCTGAATACCAAGCTCTGCTGCAAGTATGCACACTTTCCGGATCTCTTCATACGTCAGGATCTCCGCCATGGATATCTGCGTGATTCCGTCCGGCATACAATATCTGCATCTTAAATTACAGCGGTCCGTAATGGAGATCCGCATATAATCAATCACTCTTCCTGCCGCATCAATCATAGCTCCGTCTCCCGGTCAGCTTCCCATATGCCGCTTTTTCCACCTGTTTTTTTCAATAAACGGATACCGGTCATGCACATGCCTTTGTCGACCGCCTTACACATATCATAAATCGTAAGCAGTGCCACCTGAACTCCGGTAAGTGCTTCCATCTCTACACCGGTCTTCCCGACCGTCTTCGTCGTACACCGTGCTTCAATCTCACAGGTTTCCTCTATATATTCAAATTCCACTGTAACCTTGCTCAGGTTCAGGATATGGCACAACGGGATCAGCTCTGATGTTCTCTTCGCCCCCATGATCCCTGCAATCCTTGCAGTTCCCAGGACATCTCCCTTTTTCATTCCACCCGTCTTTACTTTTTCAAAACATTCCTTCGACATGCGGATTCTTCCCATTGCCGTTGCCTCACGCATCGTGTCTGCTTTTTCACTGACATCGACCATCACTGCATGCCCCTGTTCATTGAAATGCGTAAATTCTCCCATGATTACTCCTTCCTTATCATATCCGGATCACCTGAACTTTTTCTCCTTCCGGATAGGTCCGTTCTCCCTCCGGGAATACCACCAGACAATTGCTGCCAATCCCATTCTTAAGCTGTCCGTTTCTCTGAATCTGCGGAAGGAACACGCCTTCCTCATCACATTTTCCTTTTACGATCCGTTTTGGCTTCCCGGTCTTTACAAATGTCTGTCTCAGCACTTTTGTCTCTTTCTTCTGTATATATACCTCTTCTGCCCTGTCCGCCAGATATCCGCCGACTAATAATTCAAATAATGCCGCCACTGCAAATGGATTACCGGAAAGCGACAGAACAGGGATGTCCTCTACTACCGAAAGCATTGTCGGCATTCCGGGTTTTACCCGTATCCCGTGAAATAGTACCCTGCCGTTCAGGCTTTCTATGACATCCGGAACGAGATCCTTATCTCCTACTGATACCCCTCCGGTTGTCAGGATCAGATCTGCTTCTTTTAATACCTCACTGATCTTGTCTGCGATCTTGTCCCTGTCATCTCCCGCGGTTTCATACTGTAGTATCTCACAGCCCATCTCTCTTAATCTCGCACACAGCCAGATTCCATTTGCATCATAGATTTTCCCGGGTTCTAATGATGTATCTGCATTCTGCAGCTCATCACCGGTTGTAATCACTGCAGCCCTAAGTCTTCTATATACAGTAATGTCCCGTACTCCCGCAGACGTAACTGCCGCCAGCAGATAAGAATCCACCAAAAGTCCGGCTTCTGCCAGCAATTCCCCGGCAGAAAAATCTTCTCCTTTCGGGCAGTAATTTTCTCCCGGTCCCACATTATTATAAATTTTGATTGTTTTCCTGTCCTGATCCGGATCTGCTATTCTTACATAATCCGTATCTTCCTGTTTTACTACACAGTCTGCTCCTTCCGGTATCATTGCTCCGGTCATGATCCGGACTGCCTGATGTGGTTCCAGTATAAGCTCTGTCTTTTGTCCCGCATACACACACCCGGCAACTTCCAAGGTAACCGGATGCTCAAGATCTGCCCCGCAGACGTCCCGGCTTCTCAGTGCAAATCCATCCATCGCTGACCTTGGAAACGGCGGCTGGGTTACTGCCGCATATACCGGCTCTGCCAGAATCTGTCTCAGACAGTCTGCTGCCGGTTTTTCTTCTTTTTTTATTCCCGGCATACAGATTTGAAATAATTCCTGTGCCTCTTCAAGTGTCACTCGGGATGGTTCCACCTTTACGCCTCCTTTCCGAATGGACAGACCGGATAATGGCACTCTTTACAACCAAGACAGAGTCCTCCGTGTCCCATCCGGATAATATCTCTCCGCTCAATCTTAATCCCTGCTGCCATTTTCGGCAGGATCAGATCGAATACGGTTGCTTTTGCATACATCACACAGCCCGGCAGTCCCACGATTGGTGTATCGTCTTCAAAGTAAGCCAGACACAACATCGCACCCGGCAGTGTCGGTGCCCCATATGTGACGATTTCCGCTCCGGAAGCCTTGATTGCACCCGGTGTCTTATCATCCGGATCTACACTCATCCCGCCCGTACAGATAATAAGATCCACTCCCGCTTCCTTCATTTCTGCAATTGCGTCCGTGATCATTTTCGTATCATCATTGCATAATACATGCTTTGTCATCTGGATTCCAAATGTCTCCAGCTTCTTTTCCACTATAGGAGTAAACTGGTCTTTGATCAGTCCTTTATAGACTTCACTTCCGGTTGTAATCACACCTGCCGTCTTTAATTTCCACGGTGTTACCTTCAATAACGGTTCCGGACCCGCCTTTTTTTCTGCTTCTTCCAGTCTCTTTTCATCTATGATCAGCGGAATCACCCGCATTCCTGCGAGCTTGTCGCCTTTTTTTACCGCTGTGTTCGTGTGTCTGGTTGCGATCATGATCTCATCCACACTGTTCACATCATATAATCGTTCGACATCCACCTGGAATAATCCGTCGACATCCGCAAGCAGTTCAATTTTGCCTTCTTTTACAACTGACGGATGCATATTTTCATTCTGCGTGATCCTGCGCAGACGTTCCGCACCTTCATCCTCATGAAGCATGCCTTCTGTCTTCTCCCAGACATACAGATGTTCTTTCCCTATGGAAAGAAGCACCGGAATATCTTCTTCTGTGACAATATGTCCCTTCCGGAATCTCGCATCTTTGATCACTCCCGGAATGATCTGCGTCATATCATGACATAACACATGTCCCACTGCATCTTCTGTTCTGATCAGTTTCATACTTTTTCCGCCTCGTTTCTTTATCGTTTCTCGTTTCAATTCTTATCAATGTATCTATCATCTTGTACCTGTCATCCAGGCACATTCCGTTTCATACTCTACTATAGATTTTCTATATGTTGCATATTCTGCTATATATACTGAAGTAAAAAAAACGCCGTTTTCCCAACATCGTCCAACGGGAACACATTTTCACAGTCCTCCACATCCACATCACTGATCACTGCCAGACATTCTTCCGGTCGTAACGGCATCGGTTTCCCGTTTTCTTTCCGGTGCAGCATAATCTTCGGCCACGGTCCGTGCTTGAATCCCTCTGTCAGAATCAGATCCACACCATCTATCTTTTTCAGGAATTCTTCCGGATCAACTGTTCTGTTGTCCATCAGCACCGCTTTCTCCGAGGAGATCAGACCGGTCACGTCTGCTCCGGCTTTGGTAAAGCGGTCACTGTCTTTTCCTTCGTGATCGATATCAAACCGGTGTCCGTCATGCTTTACGATCGCAATCTTAAGCCCATATGCTTTCAGCTTCGGAATCAGTTTTTCCAGAAATGTCGTCTTACCGGTGCCGGAATAGGCCACAAACGATACAACCGGGGTCTGCTGTGCTTTTTCTTTTATTTTCTCTGGTATTATTTTCCGATATTCTTCTGGTGTATTTATATTATAAAATTTCCCCGGTCCGTCTGTAATTCCCTGAACTGCCACATAACATACCCTCAGATTTTCCAGTACATGCTGCACTTTATAATCCCCGGTCTTTAACTGTTCTTCCAATATCTTCCATACAGATTTCCTGTACCATGCACAGAGCACATATTTTTTCCCGGTCTTGCCTACCGGGATCACTGCATCAATCCCATCCATCAGATAGTCTTCCAGTTCCTGCGCCACATTCCAGTCAACCAGCGGCATATCACAGGATATCACCCAGACCCGTTCATGGCTGCATTCTTTCAGCGCCGAGCACAGACCCATCAACGGTCCTTTGTCCTGTTCCAGATCTTCGATATGTCTTGCCTCTATCTCCGGATAATCCCGCCGGTCTTTTACCGAAAGCAGCACCTCATCCGCACCACTTACATGTTCTTCGATCTGTTGTAAAAATGTCTTCTTTCCAATCAGAAGTCCTGCTTTATCCTTCCCCATCCGGGTACTTTTCCCTCCACAGAGGATTATGGCACTGATTCCGGATTTTTTCTTATCTGATTCTGTTTTCATATATTAAAAACCTGCTCTTTCCGAAAAAAGAGCAGGCGAAATATAAGAGAATCTGCCTGTGACATTTTTTACGAATGCTTTGACAGCTTCTCCTATGTGCTTTGGTAAACAAAGGTGCTGCTCTCCTTTCCAAATACGCGGGAGGCAGATACGTTTCCCTATCTACCCTGAGGAACTGACAGACCTGTCATTCCTGGCCGACATCCCATCATCACAATTTTTATGGATCTTAGGCATGAAGGCTTCGGAGAACCTTGTATTTTCAATTATTTTAACATGCATATTATAAACGGAGTTCTCCGTTCTGTAAAGAAATATCTTCTACTATATCCGTGAACGCGATCACCGGCGGCTGATCTGCCACGTGTTCTCCAATCTCTTTTTCCATCCATGCCAGATTGTACCATCTGTGGAATTTATATCCACAATTTGTGAACCAGCCGACCATACGATATCCCAAATGTTCATGGTAATGGATACTTGCATTCGTCAGGTATTCATCTTCATGCTCGGTACATGCAATACACGCATTCATATTTAACACATTCTGCCGCTTTAATATCTTCTCCAGCATGTCGTATAATTTTGTCCCGATACCCATTTCTTTTTTATTCTGATCCACGTAGATAGACGTCTCTACATTCCATCCTCCTGCCGGTCTCTCGTGAAAAGCACTTGCATATGCATATCCACATATTTCTCCATTCACCTCTGCCACAAGATATGGATATCTCTCCAATACATGCCGGATCCGTCCTCGGAATTCTTCCACCGTCGGCACATCATATTCATATGTAATCACTGTATGTTCTATATAAGGCGCATAGATTGCAAGCAGTTCTTCCGCATCCTCTTCTTTTGCAATCCGGATTGTAATCTCTTTTTTCTCATTGGTGTTCATTCTATATTCAGCTCCAGTCTGCTCTTATTATTTATTTCTCCACTATTATAAACACGTCCGTAAAAAAATGCCATCTCTCTGCAGATTTTTCCTGCAAAAGAGATGACATTTTTACATATTTTATTATCCCTGGTTCTGTGCCGCAACCAGATGTGTTGCTCCGTATTTTTCACGAAGCTTTGGTTTTTCAATCTTTCCGGTAGGATTACGCGGAACATCTGCAAAGATGATCTTACGAGGTCTCTTATATCTCGGAAGTTTCTTACAGAATTCCTGAATATCTTCTTCTGTACATTCAACTCCCGGTTTCAGTTCAATGATTGCTGCTGAAATTTCTCCCAGTCTGTGATCTGCAAGTCCAATAACCGCCACATCCAAAATAGCTTCATTGGTACGTAAGAAGTCTTCAATCTGTACCGGATAGATATTCTCACCACCACTGATGATGACATCTTTCTTACGGTCAACAAGGAAGATAAATCCGTCTTCGTCTTCCATCGCCATGTCTCCGGTATACAGCCATCCGTCATGCAGAACTTCTGCTGTTGCCTTCGGATCTCTGTAGTAACAGGTCATGACGCCTGGTCCTTTGACCGCAAGTTCTCCGGTCTCGCCCTGTTTTACCGTCTCGCCCTGTTCATCGATAATCTTAGCTTCCCATCCATATCCGGCTTTACCGATCGCACCGACTTTATCGATATTATCCACGCCAAGATGTACACATCCAGGCCCGATGGATTCGCTCAGACCATAGTTCGTGTCGTATTGGTGATGCGGGAAGTATTCTTTCCAGTGTTTGATCAGGCTTGGTGGTACCGGCTGTGCACCGATATGCATCAGTCTCCACTGGTCCAGATCATAATCTGCAATATCCAGTTCCTTATTGTCCAGTGCAAGCAGAAGATCCTGCGCCCACGGAACCAACAGCCATACAATAGTACAGTGTTCTTCCGATACTGCCTGTAAGATTGTCTTCGGACTTGTTCCTTTTAACAATACCGCTTTTCCTCCCGTCAGAAGACTTCCGAACCAGTGCATCTTGGCCCCGGTATGATATAACGGTGGAATACATAAGAATACATCATCCTTCGTCTGTCCGTGATGATTCTGCTCTGCTTTTGCTGCATGCATCAGGGATTCATGGTTATGTAAGATTGCCTTCGGGAATCCTGTTGTTCCTGATGAGAAATAAATTGCTGCCTCATCGTCATCATTGACATCAATCTTCGGAGACTGACTGGAACAGTTCGCCGTATGTGCATTATAATCCTCGGCAAATCCCGGACATCCGTCTCCTACAAAATATAACAGACGTCCTTTGCTGATCTCATCTGCAATCTCTTCTACTCGTCCGATGAACTCCGGTCCGAACACCAGAATATCAATCTCCGCAAGTTCCACGCAATATTTGATCTCATCCGCAGAATAACGGAAGTTCAGTGGTACAGCCAATGCTCCGGTCTTCAGAATTCCGAAATAAATTGGCAACCATTCCAGACAGTTCATCAGGAGAATCCCCACTTTTTCTCCTTTTTTGATTCCTCTTTCAATCAGAAGATTGGCAAATCTGTTTGCCTTTTCGTTAAATACATTCCATGTGATCTCTCTTCTATAATAAGCCGCGCGTGAAGGTTCGATCAGATCAAACTCCTTCCATGTAGTTCTTTTTGTCTCCGGCATCTCCGGATTGATCTCTACCAGCGCAACGTCGTCTCCGTACAGGCGGCAGTTTTTCTCCAATATATCTGTAATCGGCATTGGAAAATTCCCCTTTCGTGTTCATTCATAATTCTTTTTTATGAATTTTTTGCGTAACAGCTTTCGCGCTTTAACGCTTTTATTCATTAAAGTCTATGATACTCAATTTTTTGTAAAATGTCAATCCATATTTGTATTATTTTCCATCCAATCTCTTTTTTCCACACTTTTGTTTGATTTTTCCATCTCTCCGTCCTATAATAGGCACCGGGTGATAGAAAAATGAATTGGATATATAATCATAAACGTGCATTACTGCATGTCAATCTTGCATTTATCGGCGGACTGACCGGTGCTTATGCCATCTTAGTCCGTGGCGGCAATTTTGGTGCCGCACAGACCATGAATCTGATTGAAATGGTCCTAAACTTTACGGAAATGAACCTGACGGATGCCTTCCTTCGTCTGGCTATTTTTATTTTATATGGCCTTGCGATCATTGCCGCATTTTTAATCGGCGAACATTTTGCCTCTGTAAAATCTTATATCGCACTGGCGGTAGAGGCCGTCTGCATATGGATCGCAGGGATCATTCCGACATCGGTCAATCCCCTGATCGCACTGTTCCCTGTATTCATCCTGAATGCATACCAGTGGCAGGCTTTTACCACTCCGGAATGTTATAACAGTTCCACGATCTTTTCAACGAATAATTACAAGCAGACACTTCTTGCATGGACCAGATATCATATGACACATGATCTGGCTCAGAAGAAACGGGCATTGCTTTTTACGAACACGCTGATTCTCTTCCATCTGGGGGTTCTGGTTGGATATTTTGCGGTAGAATACCTCGGAGCTCACGGAATATGGGTTGCGTTTGTTCCACTTGTTACCGCTGTAGGGCTGGTGATTCCGGTTGGTGAGGAGCAGGTTGTAAAGGATGTTGAAGCAACATTAAAAGAAGGAATTCATAGGACGGAGGAAGTAGTTGTTCGGAAGGTTTGATTTCGTTTGATTTTCTGCTTCATAATGGCCTGAATAAAAGTATAGCAGTGGTTACTGTGCATATGCACAGCAACCACTGCTATACTTTTATTCAGTTACGTTTTCACATGCTATGAAGATGAAATCGCGGAAGCCTTCTTACAGTGCCGCTTTATATATCTTGTACATATCTTCCTCATGAAGTACCTTCGCAGATCCTTTGCTTCCCTTGCATCCGATGCTGCATTTATGTGCCATCAGTTTCAGTTCTTCATCTGTAGGATCAATGCCAAGTTCATGGATAGAAGTTGGCATCTTGAGTTCACGGAAGAAGTCTTCTATGGCTTCGATTCCACGTAATGCCACATCGTCTGCGGTTCCTTCCGGGTCTACCTGCATGACGTTCATTGCAAATTTTTCGAACCTAGGAAGGCAGTCTTTGTATACATATCTTGCCCAGGAACCCCAGATTGCCGCAAGGCCTGCACCGTGTGCCACGTCAAACAGTCCTCCGATCTCATGTTCCAGTGCATGGGAAGCGAAATCTCCTCCGACAACCGCGCCACAGCCTGTCAGCCCGTTATGAGACAGACTTCCTGCCCACATTACTTCCGCACGTGCATCATAGTTCTTCGGATCATTGATCAGAATTCTTGCATTCTCAATTACCGTACGCATCAGACCCTCTGCAATACTGTCTGTGATCTCCATATTTCCACCATTTGTAAAATAGCGTTCCATCGTATGCATCAGAATGTCTGTGCATCCGCATGCTGTCTGATAATCCGGCAGTGTCATGGTCAGTTCCGGATTCATGATTGCAAAGCGCGGTCTTCCATAGTCATTGCGGTATCCTCTCTTGATCCAGCCGTCTTCCTTTGTAATAACAGAAGAATTACTCATCTCACTTCCTGTCGCTGCAATAGTCAGTACAACACCAATCGGAAGACATCCTGTTGCCTGGCGCTTTTTGTCATAAAAATCCCATACGTCCCCTTCATTGGCAACTCCATATCCGATTGCTTTTGCAGAATCGATCGCACTTCCGCCGCCTACAGCAAGGATGAAATCTACTCCTTCTTTTTTCGCGAGCTTAATTCCTTCATATACCAGTGAAAGTCTTGGGTTCGGTACTGCACCACCAAGTTCTATATAGTCAATCTTTGCTTCATCCAGGGAAGCCTTTACTTTATCCAATAATCCGGTACGTTTGACGCTTCCGCTTCCGTAATGGATCATTACTTTCTTACATCCCTGTTCTTTTACCAGTTCTCCACATTTGTCTTCTGTATTTTTTCCAAATACAACTTTGGTTGGTGTGTAATAATTAAAATTATACATAAGGTCTCCTTCTTTTTGGTATAAAAAATATGCTATAGATTTCTCCATAGCATATTTTAATCTTTCTCTATGATTTTTTCAACAGACGTTTTACCGCTTTATGCAGCTCATTGATAATAATTTATTCCGTCCGAAGTGCCGTAACCGGATCGCTCTTCGATGCTTTCTTTGACGGGATCAGTCCACCAAGCAATGTCAGTACCACACTCAGTGCGATCAGCACCAGTGCCGGAATAACCGGAAGCACTGCATTTACATTGGAATTATCAGCCACCGTATGAATGATCATATTGCCAGGGAGCAGAAGCAACAGCGTCAGTCCGATTCCTATCAGTCCCGCACACAGTCCAACAATGAAGGTCTCCGCATTAAACACCTGAGATACATTCCTCTTCGATGCGCCGATCGCCCTTAAGATTCCGATCTCTTTCTTCCGCTCCAGCACACTGATATACGTAATGACTCCGATCATAATTGAAGATACGACCAGTGAAATCGCCACAAATGCAATCAGCACATAACTGATAGTATTGACGATATCTGTCACCGATGACATCAGAGTTCCCACTACATCCGTGTAGGAAATCACCTGTTCATCCTTGCCGGCTTTCTCCATCTTCTTGTTATAACGATCCAGATAATCCACTACCTGTTCCTTACTTTCAAAGTCTTTAGGATAAATGTCAATCTCACTTGGTTTTGCGAAGTCAGCATATCCTAATTTCTGCAGATTGCTGTCATACGTTGCACTCGCCGTTCCGCTCATAGACATCATAAGTTCTGTCAGATCATCCTCCGTCATATTGAACTGAAATGCCTTTGCAAATGCATCTGTATCGATCTTCATCGCATCTGGCATGACACTCTGGAGATTCTGTCCGATCTGTGTCATGGCAGATTCCATTACTTTACCCATACCGGAAGACATCTGTCCGATGATCTGCTCCATGGCCGACGAGATCTGTGTCTCAAGTGCATTTCCAAAAGATTTCGCATACGCTCTCATTGCCTGCTTCATGTAAGCATTCATCCCGGATGAAAGCTGGCTTTCCAGACTCTTCATGTCCAGTGTCTCTGAAAGACCGTTACTCAGCCGCTGTTTTCCATCTGCCGTTCCGAGATAAGCTGCAAAGTTCTCACCCATCTTTGTCACATCTGCATATCCTTTTTCCTGTGCATAGCTTAAATATCCAGCCGCAAGTTCCTGCGCCATTGCCTGCAGATCCGCTTCCGATATCTCAATATCCACATCTTTATACAGGTCATTCACCCAGTCTGTTATGATCTGCTTTGCTTCTGCCGTCTGTAAATACTGGCGGAAATATGTTCCGTACTGGTCCGCACTGATATCTCCGATTCCCTGATCCTTTACGTATTTTTCAAACCCCTGCATGATATCTGTCAGAAGCTTCTGTACCTTTTCTTCTGTAATGGTTACTTTTCCACTCTCCTTTAGAATCTTTGAAAAATACTTTTTCATGATCTGCTTTGCACCATCTGTTTTCAGATATTCCGAGAAGTTATCTCCCAGATGCGAATAATCTGCTTCCGGATGCGTCTTCGCATATGCCTGATACCCTTCCATCAATGAAACAGCCATCTTCTGCATTCCGCCCGGTTTCACCTTGACATCCAGCCCCGACAGCATATCTCCCAGACCTGCCGACGGAAGCCCCGACAGATTCAGATCCACCTGATCCAGATTCACAAGTCCGGATAAATTCAACGTATTGCCATCCAGCTTAAATGCATCCTGCAGATTCACTGCTTTCGAAAAGTCCAGTGAATTTCCGAGACTTCCTGCAAGGTCTGTATCTCCCATGCCGAATGCTTTCTGAAGTGCGTCTTCATCTATGTTGAATAACGAGTTCATATCCAGACCATTATCTCCGGAATCTTCACCGAATTTCTCTCCGGTAAATACATTGATATCCGGACTGGCTTTTTGTTGTTTTACGATCTCACTGTTTTTTGCTTCTTCTGCGACATGCGTCATAAGCGAATATGGATAACCGATTCCCATATTCAGTGCAGTTGTCTTCGAACCTTCTGCCGGCTGCACGATTCCGACAATCTTAATATCCTCTCCGTCTGCCACCAGTTTTTTCATATATTCTGCATTATCACTTTTATCTTTCCAGACTTTATACTGGCTGTCATATTCATAATAGTCTGCCTGATTCACAAGCTTAAACTTCTTGTTCAGAATATCTTTATAGGTGTATGTTCCCAGTGAAGACGGTGTCTTGATCTCTTCTTCACTTGCAAAAGCTTTGATCATATCATCCAGTTCCATCTGATCTCTGAGGCCAAGTGTATATAGAAGGAAATCACTCATCCCGCCGTCCTGACTTAATACCAGTACGCATTCATTATATTTTTTCGGCCATCTTCCCGCCTTGACATCATACTGCTTCTCGTACAGACTTGTGTTCTTTGGCATGCGGTAGAACACATTTGTACTCATCATGGATGACATCATACTGTTGGCACCGGAATCTGCTCCGATTCCAATGGATGAAAATGATTTGTCCGGGTGTACCTGTCTGACACCATCCGAATCCTCTCTGTATATCTGCGGATCCACATCATAATCATACTCCACGGCATTTGTATAGGATTTTAACGCATCATTATCCTTTTCCAGATGTTTTTTCAATGATTTAAGGTCATTGGTATTCATCTTGGAGAACATATTTGTAACCATCTCCATGATTTTTACCTGACCATCTTTGTTCTTCTTACCGGACGAGTCTTTGCTCTTATCATCCGTTCCGGTATTTCCAACCATCATGGAGGTAATGTCAAATCCCGTACTTTGGATCTGTAGTGGATATTCCGACAACGTCTCTTCCTCGATTGACTGGATATAACCGTTCACTCCATTAGAAAGTGCCAGAATCAGCGCAATTCCTATGATACCGATAGAACCCGCAAAGGATGTCAGTAATGTCCTTGCTTTCTTCGTCTTTAGATTATTAAAGCTAAGAGCCAGAGCCGTCAAAAAAGACATGGAAGATTTTCCCATATTCTTATGTTCCGGTTCTTTTAATGTCTGCTCATCCACAATGTATTCGTCCGTATCTGAACGTATCTTCCCATCCCGCAAATTCACGATCCTGGTCGCATATTCTTCTGCCAGTTCCGGATTGTGTGTAACCATAACAACCAGCCGGTCTTTGGCTACTTCTTTCAGAAGATCCATGACCTGGATACTGGTATCACTGTCCAGTGCTCCCGTCGGTTCATCCGCCAGCAGGATATCCGGATCATTCACCAGTGCCCTTGCTATCGCCACTCTCTGCATCTGGCCGCCGGACATCTGGCTTGGTCTTTTGTGAAGTTGTTCTCCAAGTCCTACTTTTTTCAGCGCATCAATGGCACGTTTTCTTCTCTCTTCTTTTCCGATTCCAGAAATTGTAAGTGCAAGTTCTACGTTAGACAACACCGTCTGATGCGGGATCAGATTATAACTCTGAAATACGAATCCGATCGTATGATTCCGGTATGAATCCCAGTCTCTGTCCTTATATTTCTTCGTAGATATTCCGTTGATGATCAGGTCGCCGCTGTCATAACGGTCCAGTCCTCCGATAATATTCAGAAGCGTAGTCTTTCCCGATCCACTGGGACCTAGAATTGCCACGAATTCATTATCTCTTAAGTTCAGGCTCACGTCATTCAGCGCCTTCTGTACCAGATTACCGGTCCTATATTCTTTACAAATATGCTGTATCTGAAGCATGTATTCTTTTTCTCCTTCTTCCATCTGTTATTTTTTTACAGACATCTGTTATTATTATACAGAAATATTTTATAAAATCCGTATTTTTATACTTTTTTAATCTTTGCTTTTTATTTAGAAATATATCCGCTAATCACAGTCTGATTTTTATCTGTATATAGCATCGCAGATGTTAACCTTTCCACCAAATACAGTTGACTTTTATTTCCCGTCATGTTAACCTTTTGTCTATATCAGTTAACAAGTGATTTATATTACACACAAAGGAAGGTAACACCATGATTTCAGAAGTTCATACACACGAAGATCCTATATTGACACGCGAAGAGGCCATCGAGATTTTAAACACTCCGGACGACCAGTTAGATGCTCTCATCGAACGTGCCGGAATCCTCCGTAAAAAATATAAAGGAAACCACGTCAGCATTCATATTCTGACCAATGTCCGCAGTGGTAACTGCTCTCAGGACTGCGCTTACTGTGCGCAATCCTGTCGCTCTAATGCAGACATCGACACTTATAAATGGGTAGAAGACGAAAAATTATACAATGATAATGATTTTGTAAATGAACATCATCTTTCCCGCCACTGTATCGGATTAAGCGGCATGGGATTCACAGATGCAGAGATCGAACAGCTTGCCGGACGTATCCGCAAGATGAAAGAAACCGGAACCCATCTCTGCTGCTCCATCGGATTCTTAACCGAAAAACAGGCAAAAATGTTAAAAGACGCCGGACTTGACCGTATCAATCATAATCTGAACAGCAGCCGTAATTATTACAGTCACATCTGCACCACACACACTTTTGACCAGCGTGTGGAAAATATACATATGCTTCAGAGACTCGGTTTCGAGATCTGCAGCGGTGGAATCATCGGTATGGGCGAAAGCAAAGAAGACGTTGTAGATATGCTTTTGGAACTGAAAGAAATTAATCCGGAAGCTCTCCCGATCAACTTCCTGCTGCCGATTCCGGGTACTCCTCTTGGCGATCAGGATATCTCGGGACTGACTTATGAATATGGCATAAAGGTGCTCTGTCTCGCAAGACTTCTGGTTCCGCAGTCAGACATCCGCTGTGCGGCAGGACGTGAAGTGTATTTCAAAGGACATGAAAAGGAATTGTTAAGTGTTGTAGATTCCATCTTTGCCTCCGGATATCTTACCGCAGGTGGTCAGGGTATTAAAGATACTATTCAGACGATAACAGATGCGGGATTCACTTATGAGATAGAGTCTGCATAAATTGTTATTCTCAGGTTAATAGATACACTTCCGGTCTCACAATAGTTACGGGGATTCTATTAATTCACTACAGCGTTAGCTACCCGGACCAGAATAAAAGTTGGACAGGAATGCTTTTCCAACTTTTATTCTGGTCCGGGTAGCTAGCTTAATGAATTAAGTAGAAACTACATCTGTTTCCTCACCACCATATACTCATCCCCATTCCGATAATAAGGGCACTGATAATGCTGGTCTGAAATAAGACGCATATATTCATCTTCATCCATATTGATATCGCACATATAACTTTCGTAATCTTCGTCGTATGTATAATAAGTGCAGCTTTCGCAACTATTCTGAGCCATTATAATTCCCCTTTTCTTAATTTGATAATTGAGTTTTTACATTATTGCATAATTTTTTTCATTATGATCTGTTTCCCATTGATTATAGCATATTTCTTGGTACTGTACGAAAAAAAGAGCATAAACATTGCGATTACGGGTTGCCCAAGATTTGTTATCCATGCTATATTTTATGTGATATTTTTATCAAAGTAATCACACAAAGAAAAAGTACTAAAGGAAAGGGTTATTATGGATTCAATGTTTAACACTCCACAGGAAGTTGTACAGGCCAACATGAATGGCGCTGTAAAAAAAGCTACAACTTCTAAAAAGAAAGTTTTTTTCATGGGAATCATGGCTGGTGTCTGCATCGCGCTTGGCGCACAGTCCAGTAATGTTGCCATGCATGATATTGCAAATGTCGGTCTTGCACGTCTGGTTGCCGGCTGCGTCTTCCCGGTCGGTCTGATGATGATCGTCTTTATCGGAGGCGAATTGTTCACCGGTGACTGTATGATGACAATGGCCTGTATTAAGGAAAAAATTAGTGTAGCTGCACTCATACGGACACTGGTTATCGTTTATATCGGTAATATGGTTGGTGCTGTTGCTCTGGCATATCTGGTATATCTGTCCGGACAATATAATTATACCAGCGGCGCTCTTGGGGCATTTACGATCAAAGTTGCTCTTGGAAAGGTCAGCTTATCTTTCCTTCCTGCTCTGATTTCCGGAATCTTATGTAACATTCTGGTATGCGCTGCAGTATTGATGGCTTCTACCGCGAAAGATATAGCAGGAAAATCACTTGCTATCTTTTTCCCGATCATGGCATTCGTTGTATCCGGCTTCGAACACTGCGTTGCAAATATGTATTATATTCCGGCCGGAATCTTTGCTTCTATGAATCCGGATTATGTTGCAAAAGCGAAAGAATTATATGGTATCACCGGCAGTCAGATTGCTGCTTTAAACTGGGGAAACTTCTTCACCGTCAATCTTCTTCCTGTTACAATCGGTAACATTATCGGTGGCGGATTTATCATCGGCGGATTATTCTTCTATCTGCACGGAAAGAACTGTAAATAAAGGCTTGACGGAATCGTGGATCTTCTGACGATCATTCCCGCTTTCTTCCTTTCCGGATTTGTTATCTTTCGGATGCTGCGTGTAGCATGTCTACACTTCTTACCGTAGGCTATGGTGACATTTACCCAATCACAACTCTGGGACGTATAATGGCAATCTGCATCGCTTATCTGGGGGTTGGTGTCGTTGCTATTCCTACCGGTATTATCAGCGCCGGTTTCGTTGAACAATATCAGCGAAAAAGCAATATTTCCGATCTCAAAGATATGGATATAAAAGAAAATACATTCTACGGTTAAATGATATTATGATCATACGCACAGAAGGCCTGGATAGTTGATACGCTATCCAGACCTTCTATTCTTTTCATCATTTTCTATTCCCGAACCAATCTAGTAATCTTTCCCGGCTCTTATAAGTTTTATTTTTCCAATTCCCGGATCATTTCTACAAGCTTCTCTGCAGTTGCTTCAATTCCAAGCCTGGAACTGTTAATACACAGATCGTACTCATATGGCCTTCCCCAGTTTCTGCCGGTATAATAGTCGTAATAAGCTTTTCTGTCTTTGTCCTTTTTTCTTACCATGGCTGTTGCAGACTTTTCATCTATAGACAACTGTTCCATCTTTCTCTTCACACGCCATTCAAACGGGGCTGCAATAAACAGACTAATATGATCAATCTTTGCTTGTTCCAATATATAGTCCGCACAGCGTCCGACAAATACACAATCTCCTTTTTCTGCAAGTTCTCGTATGATCGAATTATATGCCAGATGCAAAGCTTCATTCGCCGTCATTCCATTCAGTTCCTGGTTCGGCACATCATACCATACCTCATGCAGCCACGGATTATGCTTTTTCTCATCTGCTTTTTCCAGCACATCTTTTGGCATCGCTACGATCTTCTCTGCTGCTCTGTCAATTAAATCTCTGTCATATAATTCCAGTCCAAGCTTTTCTGCAACTTTTCTTCCGATTTCGTGGCCACCGCTTCCAAATTCTCTTCCGATACATATAATCATAAGCTTTTCCTCCTTTGTAAGTACCGATTCTCTCGTTTATCTTAAATATAGCTCTTTTCACTGTATTTTTAAACCAACAATCTGAAGGAAATGTCTATTATCAGAATCTTCTTTGCCCGATCTGCATATTTTCTATTTTTTTCTCACAAGCTTCACAACCGTCTCAATATGATCACAAAACGGAAAATTATCCACCGGCTGGATCTTCACAGCCTGGTATCCATGTCTGGTCAGATATTTTAAATCTCTCGCCAGTGTCTCCGGATTGCAGGACACATAGACCACTCTCTTTGGGCCAAGCTTTATCACAGAAGAAAGGAATTTCTCATCACTTCCGGCTCTCGGCGGATCCATGAATACGACGTCTGCTTTTTGGTTCTTCGAAGCCATATCTACCATGAATCTTCCCGCATCACCTGCATAGATCTCGGCATTTGTGATGCCATTTTCTTTTGCATTGATTCTTGCGTCTTTTACCGCATCTTTGTTCAGTTCTACTCCGATCACTTTCTTCGCATTCTTAGCCGCGATCAGACCAATTGTACCGGTTCCGCAGTATGCATCGATCACTGTCTCTTTTCCGGTCAGTTCCGCATAGTCCATGGCTGTATTATAGAGAACTTCTGTCTGCACAGGATTTACCTGATAGAACGATTTTGGAGAAATGCGGAATGTACATCCGCATAACTTGTCTTTGATAAATCCCGGTCCGTAGATCGGCTTTTCCTTTTCTCCCAGTACCATACTGGTCTGCTTGTCATTCACATTCAGTACTACGGTTGTGATCTCCGGATGCACTTTTCTCAAAGCCTTCACAAAGTTATTCTTTGATGGCAGGATCGGTGAGCCCAGTACCAGCACCACCATGATCTCACCAGTTTCAAATCCTCTGCGGACCAGCACATGTCTTAAAAGCCCATATCCGGTATCTTCGTTGTATGTCTTAATCTTAAAAGACGGCAGAAGTTCACGGATCGTACGGATGATCTCCTGACTCTTCTTATCTTCGATCAGACACTCTTCCACTGCGATCACACGGTGCGTTCCTTCTGCATAAATGCCGGATATGACATTGCCCTTCTTGTCACGGTCAAATACCGCATGTACTTTATTTCTGTAAAAATATGGATGTTCCATGCCAATGATCGGGCTGACTTTGCAGAATCCGCCTAACAGCTGTTCTTCCTGCTTCTGCTTTCTTTTCAGCTGTTCTTTATACGGCATCTTCTGGAACTGGCAACCGCCACATTTTTTATCAATCTTACATGCAGATTTATTCTTTGTCTGCTTTCCGTCTTTCTGTTTCTTATTTTGTATCTTACTCTTCTGCCCGGATTGCCCAGCGCATTTTCGTGCATTTCGCACGGCTGTTGCGGAAGCATTCTTCTTTGGACGGTCGGATGACGTCTTTTGCGATCTCACTGTACAGTCCCTCCTTTTTCCATTGCTTGAATGATTTCTTTACAAGACGGTCCTCTCCGGAATGGAATGTGAGGATTGCAACTTTTCCGCCCGGCTTTAATACACCCGGCAGCTTATCCAGGAAATCATACAATACTTCAAACTCATTATTCACATCAATACGAAGTGCCTGGAATACTCGCTGGCTGGATTTCCGTACTGCTTCTTTTCTTTCTTTTTCCGGGATAAATGCAAGTGTCTCTTCGATCACCTGATGAAGTCCCGTTGTTGTCTCGATCTTGCCGCCTTTGCGGATCTTCTCTGTGATTGCTTCTGCGATTTCTTCTGCATATGGCTCATCCGAATTTTCAATCAACATGCCGGTAAGCTCTTCTTTGGAAATATCCCGCAGTCTTTCTGCTGCGCTGATTCCCTTTTCCGGATTCATACGCAGATCTAAAGGTCCCTCTGCCTTGAATGTAAAACCACGGTCCGGATTGTCAATCTGCATAGATGACACACCCAGATCTGCCAGTACGAAATCAAACTTTCCGGCCTCTTCTGCCACTTTATCGATATTTGCGAAATTCTCAAGCTTTACCGTCAGGATATCCGGCCCGAATCCCTTTTCTTCCAGTCGTTTCTTTGTCTTCGCCGATTCGATCGGGTCTACATCCAGACCATAGATATGCCCTTCTCCCTGCAGTTTTTCCAGCATCTTCGACGTATGACCGCCGTATCCCAATGTTGCATCCAATCCCTGCTGTCCCGGCTGAATGTCAAAAAAGTCCAGAATCTCATTCACACAGATAGAAATATGCATCCCCGCCGGTGTTCCGCCTTTCTTGATGACTTTGGAAATGGTATCTGCATACTTTTCCGGATTCAGCTCTTTGTATTTTTCTTTATAATTTCTCGGATGTGTTCCGGAATACCGGACTCTCCGTTTATGTTTCTTCTCCTGATTTTCCTGATTCTCCATAATCTCTCTCCCATTTTGTCAGTTGTTCCGGTATATCTACATCCCGAAGTTCTGTTTCTTCTGTTTCGCAGAGCAGCACATCATCCATATGTGCTCCGATGATCTGTTTCCCGCCTTTGTCCCCGGAAAGCCTGCTAAGTTCATCAAAAAAGCATCGATCCCACAATACAGGATTTCCCATTTTGCCCTTTCGCCCGGCACATACGATTTTTCCAGGATATTTCTTACCTATATCAAGCATACGGGCAAATGTTGCGGCTGTCAATCCCGGCTGGTCACATACAATGAACATTGCACCTTTTAATTCCGGATTTTCTTCCAGTGCTTTCTGTAGTCCTAATCTCAGGGAATGTGAGATTCCAAGATCCGGTTCCCAGTTCTCCACTACCAACATACCCTGTGCTTCTGCTGCACGTTCTATCTCTTCGAATCTCGTCACCGCTACCTGTGTACATAACGGAAATGCCCACATCTTACGAAGGGTATGTTCGAACATTCTTCCCCCGTCCAGTTCTTCTAACAGCTTATTACTGCCATATCTGCTTGACTTTCCTGCTGCCAGAAGGATCATTGCATAATCCTTATCCGCCAGACGTGCTTCTGTCGCCCGCACTACAGAACTGCCGATCTTATTCGCCTTATCCGAAATCAGGTAACACAATTTTCTGTCTTTTCTTGGATCTACATCTCCGATCTTCAGACCTTTTTTCACCTGCACACCTTCCTGCAGCATGCCTCGGATCACACCGTCCAGCTGGGAATATACAGGTTTTCCTCCTGTTACGGCAAGAAGCTGTCCCTTCTTTACAATATCTCCGATCTGTGCCTTTGGCTCCATTCGGCCATTGCCAGACGCACGGATCAGGCGCTCCAGCGCATAACCGCCCACATATCCAGGGACACCGGTATTCGGAATCGGCTGTCCGTCATAGATGATATCCGCAAGCGTCTCACCACGCATCGTTTCTATCACAGCATGAACATCTTTTCCCGCAGTAAATCCCGGACCGAGACCGATCACATACGGTGCATCCGTCCGTCTGCTCCCCATATTTTTCTTTGCAAGGATGGCATCCACAAGTAGATCCGGGTGAAATTCCTTGCGGATCTCGGCTTTCGGATCTACGATCACGGCAATCTTATTTTCTTCCAGTACAGCCAACGCTTCCTGATAATTCCGGACAAGGATTCCTTCTATCCCTTCCACTTTTGCCCTGCCTTCATAAACGGCTCTGGACATCGCCACTTCCCTTCTTACGGTAAGCGGCACTGCAATATCCGTCATGATCACCTGAAAGCCCGCCCGATAAAGTGCTACACCCACGCCGGTAGCCAGGTCTCCGGATCCCCGGACCAATGCCTTTTTCTTATTTTTATAAATTTCTGACATATCTACCATCTTTCTTCCAGCGGAATCAGGTCCGATGTTACGTGGACTTTGCTGATCTGTCCTGAAAACTCTGTATCTTTTGTATTCTTCTCTGATATATACTTCTCTGACAGCTTCTTTCCAATATCTTCCGCAAGCTGCATTGCCGTCTGTTTCTCTTCCTCTGTATCAGCCTGATTCAGTATAACCTGATATTCCATCTCATCCGTCACACATTTGCGTCCTGCACTCCGACTTACCGCAAGTGTCATAATATCTTCTGGACGCAAAATATCTTCCCCTGTCTTTCCAAGAATTTTCTCCACTTCTCCGATACGAAAACATACATCCTTTATCTTTTTTCCAATCGCACGCATCCCATAGACATTCAGAACTATGCCCGTTTTCTCACAGATCACCGGCTCATGTTCTGCAGGAGCTTTCACTGGAAAATGCTTTGCCCCGTCCGCTTCCAGAAGCAAAAGTACAGGTTCCCGGCTTACTTCTTCCAGAAACTCCTTCTGAAATGATGCAAGCTTTCCTTTCCGTATCTCACGCCCCATCCACACAGCTTCGTAATCCGACAGCTTCTTCCGGAACATTTTCATCGATGGTTCTCCCAGAAAATATTCCGCATTTGTTTTTTGTATATGCGTCGTTGTTGAGACCGCGCATGGAATCCTTCCATCCGAATTTTCCATACATTCCCGGAGCATTGCACGGATCACCGTTGTCTTTCCGCCGCCCCCTACGACCGATACTATCTTATGAAAATCTTCTTTATAAATTCCAACAGCCTGGCATAAACTGCCAGGCTCTTTCCATTCACCATTCGTATAACTTTTTATCATATATGAATTATTTCTCAGCTTTCTTTTGTGTTCTCGGAAGTGTTAAGTTTAACACAATTGCTACGATCGTTGCAAGTACCACCGGTGATTTTCCAAAGATCGTCGTTACCCATTCCGGGAACTGTGCCAGAGACGCATTTGCCTGTGTCACACCCATTCCGACTGCAACCGCAAGTCCTACTACTGTTGTATTGCGGAAATCCATCGGCTCCGTTGTGATCAGTTTGATACCTGTCATTGTGATCGATGCAAATACCGAGATTGTCGCACCGCCGAGTACACAGTAAGGAATCGTTGTCAGTAAAGAAGAAAACTTCGGAATCAGTCCTGCTGCCAGTAAGATCACGGCGGCCATTCCCATTACCACACGGCTGACTACCTTCGTTGTAGATACAATACCTACATTCTGGCTGTATGTTGCCGTCGGAAGTCCACCGAAGAATGCACAGATAATATTACTGATACCATAGCCCACGATTCCACCTGTCAGTTCTTCGTCTGTCGGCATACGGTCCATAGAACCTGTTGTCGTTGCAGAGAAGTCTCCGATTGCCTGTACCGCATTGATTGCGAACAGGATTCCAATTGCCACACATGCAGAAGGCTCGAATTTGATACCAAAATGCATTGGCTTTGGAAGTTGGAAGAATGATGCCTGTGCAACCGATGAAAAATCTATCATTCCAAAGAATAATGCCACAATATATCCTCCAATGATTCCGATCAGAATCGATGCCAGTTTCCACACACCTTTTCCATAATGGTTCAATACCGTAACGATCACAAGGGTAATCAGTGCTACCAGCCAGTTCTGCCATGCACCGTATGATTTACTGCTTGCACCGCCTGCCATATAGTTGATTGCCGTCGGATACAGAGACAGTCCAATAGAAAATACAACCGTTCCGGTAATCAGCGGCGGGAAAAATTTACGGATTCTCTTAATATTCAGTCCGACTAACAATGCGATCACACCACCAACGATCTGTGCTCCCAGAATCGTTGCAATGTCAAAATCTGCTGCGATTGCCTGCATACTCGGAACATATGCGAAACTGATTCCCATCATCACCGGAAGCGCCGATCCGATGCGGAAACTTTTTGTCTTTATAAAAGGAAATAACTGCAATAATGTAGTCAGTGCCGACATCACCAGTGCAGCCTGTATTAAAATAACGGAATCTTCCTGCGAAAGCCCCGCCACACCCGCAACAATGATCGATGGTGTTACACATCCGACGATCATCGCAAGCACATGCTGGATTGCAAGCGGCAGTGCCTGTCCGATAGAAGGTTTCCCATAAAAATCAAATAATGCCTGATCCATCTGTTTTGCTTCTTTTGTACTCATACATATCCTCCCGTGTACATTCTGCTCTCATATTTTCAACCTTAAATATTATATATTTTTCTGCTTTTTTTGGGTAGACCTGTAGTTATTGAATGTTTTAATGAAACCTTATAAGCTGTGGTTATCAGAGCTATTACATTTCGTTATACACGCATTACATTTTATCATGATAAAGTACTAAAATTCATGATACAATGACAGATAGAGATTAAAGACAAACGGAGGAATGAACAATGGGAATTTTGTCTAATATTGAACCAAAAGAAGTATTTCAGTACTTCGAAGAATTAAGTATGGTACCAAGAAGTACCTTCCACACAAAAAAGATCAGTGATTTTTGTGTAGAATTTGCGAAAGCACACAATCTGGAATATATCCAGGATGAAATGAACAACGTTATTATCAAAAAACCTGGTACTGCCGGATATGAAGACAGTGATCCGGTCATCATCCAGGGACATCTGGACATGGTTGCTACAAAGACAACTGACAGCGATCACGATTTCGAGAATGATCCTTTAGACCTTTTTGTAGATGGTGATCTGATCGGGGCAAAGAACACCACTCTCGGCGGTGACGACGGTATCGCAGTCGCTTATGCTATGGCAATTCTTGCCAGCACAGATATCCCGCATCCACCGATCGAGGCTGTATTTACAGTCGATGAAGAGATCGGTATGGGCGGTGCACATCACCTCGATACATCCGTATTAAAAGGAAAGATCTGCCTGAACATCGACTCTGAGATTGAAGGCGTTATGACAGTCGGATGTGCCGGCGGATACATTTATGATACTTTTATCCCGATCGAATGGAGTGAAGAAAGCGGAACCAAGATGACAATCTCCCTTTCCAATCTGCAGGGAGGACATTCCGGTGCCGAGATTCAGAAGCAGCTCGGAAATGCACATAAGATCATGGGACGTGTTCTGTATGCACTTGCAAAAGATTACGACTTTAACATCGTAAGTACAAACGGCGGAAATGCGGCAAACGTAATCGCACAGTACAATACGACTGAGATCATCGCAGATCCTGCACAGGCTCAGGATATCATAGATGCTGTTGCCGGACTGGAACAGACTATCTACGCTGAATTTGCCGGACAGGAACCTACTTTATCTCTGAAAGCAGTTTCCGATGGCGAAACGACCTTAAAGGCCTTTGATGCAGATACTACTTCACATGTAATCGGATTCCTTTATGGAGCGATCGACGGTGTACAGTGCTATGACCGTGCATTCCCTACCGCTGTAGAATCTTCCCTGAACACAGGTATTGTTGAGACTACTGAAGACACTGTAAAGATTAAATTCCAGGTTCGAAGCTCTGTCGCTACCAAGTTAGATGATATGCAGAACAAACTGGATCTTGCAACGGATCTTGCAAGCGCATCCCGTGAGATTTCCGGTGAATATCCGGCATGGAGCTACAATGCAGATTCTGTGATCCGTCCTAAGGCAATCGAACTTTATAAAGAAATGTTCGGAAAAGAACCTACTGTTGAGACAACTCACGGCGGACTGGAATGTGGAATCTTATACGGCAAGAAGAATGATCTTGATATCATTTCTTTCGGTCCGGATCTTACAGGTGTGCATACATATAATGAACGTGTACATATCGCATCTACACAGCGTATGTGGAACTACCTGAAAGAACTTTTAAAAGCATGTAAATAAGCATAAAAATGCAGAGACTTTTGAGGGATTACTTCAATCCTTTTAAAAGTCTCTGCGTTTTTGTTATGTTCTATTACTTCTTCTACTTCATTATATCTGACATTCTAAGAACCGGACGGAATTCTCACAATCAGCTTCTCCTCATCATTTTCCATTATTGTCAGCACCGGCACATGCTTTTTACGAAGCGCATGTACTACCGGATAAGTCGAAAAGACATTTCCATTCACACATACCGCCTCCGGTTTGTATTTCAGAATTTCTTTTACCTGTACTTTTATCCGCTTCTTCCATTCCTGCTTTTCCATCAAAACTTCTCCATAGATTCCATCTGTCTCCATCTCCGGCGGCTCTGACAGCGGCATCTTATGTACCGTTACATTCTTCATTTCCGGAAGCATATGCAGAAGTTCTTTCACTTCTTCATCACATGTTCCGTAACAGACAATACACGGTGCTTCTACATACTCTTTGAGGCTGATTTCACACGCTTTTACCGCATCCTCCAGATTCTCTGTCGACATCAGGAAGCCGCCTTTATGACAGAATCCTGCTCCTGAAAGTCCGGTTGCTTTCTGTAATGCTTCTCCCTCCAGCCCAAGCCAGGCTTCTGGGAACGCACATTTATAATTCATGGAAAATTCTTTTTTCTGTGGCTGAATGCAATATCCTCCGCGATTTGACGGGAAAATCACAAATGCAATCTCCGTCTCTGACAGCCGTTTCTGGCATGGAACAAATTCCGGAAGAATCAGGATTCTTTCATCACATTTTCCCTCTTCTACTGCATCATCATGTGCCTCCAAAATCTCTTCTATCTTCCTGTCCGCCCTTTCATTTCCACGGAATCTCTCGAACTTGCTTTCCAGTATCATTCCAGCCATACTGACTGCATGAAAGAATGCATCATCATGATTTCCTTTTGCATCCCATGCCGGATTAAAACTTCCGATCAGCGAAGCCAGTTCATTCTTCTCACCGGTATTATCATTCTGATCGAGAGGCTGGACAAAGGATTCATCAAATTTTTCTGCCAGTTCTTCTCCAAGAATCTCCGTTCCTAACTCTTCCCACAAAAGTCCGAATGCCGCATATGGAATCCCGTTTTCCCTGACACGGCTGTCCTTCTGATGATGGTCATATGCTCCCCGTCCGATGTCAAATACAATACCGTCATACTCTTCCGGCACCTGATTTCCCCTTGTAATCTGAATTTCCGGGTTCAGATATAATAACAAGGCCGATGAAAATATATCATCTGCATGAAATTTTCCCCCGTGAGTAAATGCTTTTGCATCTTTCTGTCTGATCTTATTCAATAAATTTTCTTGATTCATAGTTTCTGTTCCTTCTTTGAAAAAGGCAGTTTTTCAACATGTAAGTTCTGAAAAACCACCTTTTTATCATTCTTTATTATATTATTTTGCCAGATATACGTCTGTATTCTCTGTGTCAGAAGCAGATACCTCTGCATGGTTATTTACATAAATACTGATCTGATTTCCCTGGACTTTTCTTCCTGTATCTTCCGCTGTAAATACATGTCCTCCGATAATCACCTTGGTTCCATATGGAATTACATTCGGATCAGTTGCGATTGTCTTTCCTTCTGCAACAGGTGTTCCCGATGCCGTAACTTTAGATGCTTTATCGTAGCAGATCTCGCAAGGACAATAATATGTAATCTGGAAATTTTCAAGTTTCTGTCCATACATGTCCTCTGTTGCATTGGCCTTTTCAATTCCGCCGCCTGTAAGAGAATAATCATCTTTCAGGATACGTGTTGCCCATACTGCATTTTTGGTATTGACTTTTCCTTCGATAATTCCGAGTTTCGTACTTGCAGCCTCTATCGTCCTGCCATCTCCTGCATACATGACCACATGATATACATACCCTTCTTTAGCATAGAAGATCAGATCTCCCGGCTGGGCATCTTCTACAGGAATCTTCGTTCCATACTGGCTTTGATCTTCTGCTACTCTTGGAAGGCTGTATCCATACTGTTTATAAATCTGCTGTACGAATCCAGAGCAGTCTGCACCGTCCGTCAGGCTTGTACCACCCCACACATATGGATTACCGATAAACTGTGACGCAAATTCCAGCATGGATTCCCGGATTTCTCCACTTGGCGATCCCTCTTTTACAGAAGTCAGTGTATAATATAATGCCTGATTTTCTTCTGGTTTTACCGTTTCTTTTGCTGTCTGATATTTATCCTCACCATTCGCTTCAATCTGCTTTTTTGTTTCATCACTGAAGTCCAGATACTTCTGTTCCACAAAGCCTCTGACTGTGACATCGTGCTCTGTACATCTGCCAGAACAACCGACGGCGTACCTACGACAAGTCCAAATGCAAGCAACCCTGCAAGCGTTTTTGTTCCTAATCTTTTTGCGACTTTTACGTTTCTCAGTTTCAAAAATCTGGCTCCTTCCATATATATTTGCATTCATACATCTGTATGGTATAAACAAGATTCTTCCTTTTTTATTCTGGTATAGATTCGTATACACTGATTTTTATTATACGCCCTTCATTTTAAAAATTCCACCCTTGTTATTCTCCTATTTCTATCAACTACTCAAATATTTTGCTCAATCTTTTCACTGTTGGACATTTTGTTCAAGCAACAATAAAATCCGCCTGGGTAAGCTTAAATCCTTTTCCCAGACGGATTTCCTGTTTTGTCTTATTTTCTTTCGTCGTTCCTTACATATCCAGAGGATATTTTGCAGTCAGCTCTGCAACCATTCCTTTGACTTTTTCAATGTTATCTTCACTCTGAAGTACGAGTGCGATACCCTCTGCGATCATATCCATGTCGTCTTCTTTTAATCCTCTTGTTGTAACCGCCGGTGTTCCAAGTCTGACACCGCTTGTCACGAACGGTGATCTTGGATCGTTCGGTACCGTATTTTTGTTACATGTGATGTGTGCGGCATCCAGACGTTTTTCCAGTTCTTTACCGGTCACATCTTCTCCTCTTAAATCAATCAGCATCAGGTGATTATCTGTTCCTCCGGATACAATCTTCACTCCACGGTCCATCAGTCCCTTACTGAGTGCCTGCGCATTTTTGATGATCTGTTTCTGATATTCTGCGAATTCAGGCTCCAGGGCTTCTTTGAAGCATACCGCTTTTCCTGCGATCACGTGTTCCAGTGGTCCTCCCTGGATTCCAGGGAATACAGCTTTATTAAAGTTGAATTTATCTGCTGCTTCCTGATTACAGAGGATCAGACCGCCTCTTGGTCCGCGCAGTGTCTTATGTGTTGTCGTTGTTGTGACATCTGCGTACGGGATCGGGCTTGGATGAAGTCCTGCTGCAACAAGTCCTGCGATATGGGCCATATCAACCATCAGGTATGCTCCTACTTCATCCGCGATCTCACGGAATTTTTTGAAATCAATGATTCTTGCATAAGCACTTGCTCCCGCAATGATCATCTTTGGTTTTTCTTTTACTGCGATCTCACGTACCTTATCATAATCGATCACACCCTCGTCGTTCACTCCGTATGATACGACGTTGAAATATTTACCGGAAATATTAACCGGAGAACCATGTGTCAGATGTCCGCCATGATCCAGGTTCATACCCATGACTTTGTCTCCAGGCTCCAGCATTGCAAAGAATACTGCCAGATTTGCCTGTGCTCCGGAATGTGGCTGTACATTGGCATAATCACAGCCAAATAACTTCTTTGCTCTTTCTCTTGCAAGATCTTCCACTACATCCACACACTGACATCCACCATAGTAACGTTTGCCCGGATAGCCTTCTGCGTATTTATTTGTAAGCGGACTTCCCATTGCTGCCATGACTGCTTTGCTTACCCAGTTCTCCGATGCGATCAGCTCCAGATGCGAATTCTGTCTCTCCATCTCGGCCTGAATGGCGTCTGCAATTTCACTGTCTGCTTTTTTAATTTCATCAAATGCATACATATTTGAGTCCTCCTGGTTTGTTAAAAATTTGATTTATTTAATATGATATCACTTTACCACGGTGAATGCCAGTGTTTTTTGTAAAAAAAGAGGAAACCTCTGATGAAATTAATCATCAAAGGTCTCCTTTAATTTATCCATAAATCCTTTTTTCTTTTTGCCTTTATGTTCGTGCTCTTCCGCTTTTTCAGATTTCTCTGCTCCGAGAGAATTGCCGGTCAGCTCATCGAATTTACGCAATGCTTCTTTTGCTTCGGCACTTAAGTGTTCCGGTGTCTGGACCACAAGTGTCACATAATGATCGCCGCGAACCTGTGCATTTCGAAGAGATGGAACTCCTTTACCTTTCAGACGTACTTTTGTATCTGTCTTGGTTCCCGGTTTTACCGTGTAGATTACTTCTCCATCTACCGTCTTGATACGGATATCCGCACCAAGTGCTGCCTGTGCAAATGTAATCGGTACCGTTGAGAAGATGTGCATATCCTGACGCTGGAAGATTGGATGTCTTGATACCACAACCTCCACCAGAAGATCTCCTCTTGGTCCGCCGTTTACACCCGGCTCACCTTTTTCACGGATTCTGACACTCTGGCCATTATCAATACCTGCAGGAATTGATACGGATATCTTCTTCTTGCTGGCTACATAGCCTGTTCCACCGCAATCCGGACATTTTTCCTTAATAATCTTACCAGTTCCCTGGCAATCCGGACAGGTCTGTACATTCTGTACCGTTCCAAAGAATGACTGCTGTGTATATACTACCTGACCTTTACCGCCACATTTCGGACAAGTCTCCGGAGATGTTCCCGGTTTGGCACCTGTTCCGTTACATTTCGGACATGGGTCTTTTAATACAACGTCCAATTCTTTCTCGCATCCGAATACAGCCTCTTCGAATGTGATTCTGACACTCTTACGGATATTCATACCTTTCATCGGTCCCTGGTTCGCACGACCGCCTCTGCGTCCGCCGCCGAACAGATCTCCGAAGATATCTCCGAAAATGTCGCCAAAATCAGCACCGTTAAAGTCGAATCCGCCATATCCGCCGCCTGCTCCCGCACTTCCGTCAAAAGCAGCATGACCAAACTGATCATACTGACGGCGTTTTTCCGGATCACTCAAGACTGCATACGCCTCAGAAGCTTCTTTGAACTTCTTTTCAGCTTCAGCATCACCCGGATTCATATCCGGGTGATACTTCTTGGCAACCTGTCTGTATGCTTTTTTCAAAGTTGCTTCGTCAGCATCTTTACTGACCCCAAGCACCTCATAGTAATCTCTTTTTGACTCTGCCATTTCCTATTCCTCACTTAATGTTCTTAGACTTCTTTGTAATCTCCGTCTACGACATCGTCGCCCTGGAATCCTTCTGGTGCCGGGCCTGCTCCTGCATTAGCTCCTGGCTGAGGACCAGCTCCCTGAGCTCCTGCTGCTGCGCCAGCCTGCTCATACATCTTTGTGAAAAGCTTCTGAGCACTCTCTGTCAGTTTTTCTTTACCTGCTTTGATCTCTGCAACCTGCTCATCTGTAAGAGTATCTGTATTTGCTTTTTCAAGTAATTCTTTCAGAGCTTTGCAGTCAGCTTCTACTGCTGCTTTGTCTGCACCGTCAAGCTTGTCGCCAACTTCCTGCAGAGCTTTCTCTGTCTGGAATACCATAGCGTCAGCTTCGTTCTTAGCATCGATTCCTTCTTTACGTTTCTTGTCCTGAGCTTCGAATTCAGCAGCTTCTTTTACAGCTTTGTCGATATCTTCATCAGACATGTTAGATCCTGCTGTAATTGTGATGTGCTGTTCTTTTCCAGTTCCAAGGTCTTTTGCAGATACATTTACGATACCATTTGCATCGATATCGAATGTAACTTCGATCTGTGGGATTCCACGTGGAGCTGGTGCGATTCCGTCCAGTCTGAACTGTCCGAGGGATTTGTTATCTCTTGCGAACTGTCTTTCTCCCTGTACTACGTTGATATCAACGGCTGTCTGGTTATCAGCAGCTGTAGAGAAGATCTGGCTCTTCTTTGTAGGAATTGTTGTATTTCTCTCGATCAGACGAGTAGCTACACCACCCATTGTCTCGATAGACAGTGACAGTGGAGTTACATCCAGAAGAAGGATGTCGCCGGCGCCTGTATCTCCTGCAAGTTTACCACCCTGAACAGATGCTCCAAGTGCTACACACTCATCCGGGTTCAGAGATTTGCTTGGCTCTTTACCTGTCAGACGTTTTACTTCTTCCTGTACTGCAGGGATACGTGTAGATCCACCGACTAACAGTACCTGACCAAGTTCAGAAGCTGTGATACCAGCATCTGATAATGCTCTCTGTACCGGCTCAGATGTCTTCAGTACAAGATCATGTGTCAGTTCATCAAATTTAGCTCTTGTAAGGTTCATATCGAAATGTTTTGGACCTTCTGCTGTAGCTGTGATGAATGGAAGGTTGATGTTTGTTGTTGTTGCTGAAGAAAGTTCTTTTTTAGCTTTCTCAGCTGCTTCTTTTAATCTCTGAAGTGCCATCTTATCTGCAGATAAGTCAACACCTTCCTGTTTCTTAAATTCAGCGATCATGTAGTCTGTAATCTTCTGGTCGAAGTCATCTCCACCAAGTCTGTTGTTACCGGCTGTAGATAATACTTCGATAACTCCGTCACCGATCTCGATAACAGATACGTCGAATGTACCACCACCAAGGTCATATACCATGATCTTCTGTTCTTTTTCATTGTCAAGACCATATGCAAGAGCTGCTG
>ERZ506964.198-NODE-198-length-38285-cov-8.862621_pt1 | contig 38285 bp, 45 predicted proteins | sample MGYA00512893_ERZ506964 | MGnify/ENA metagenome assembly ERZ506964 | reverse complement strand
AAAAATGCCCCCTTTCGTTAGACTTTTTAATTGGTATATTTCTATTATACCATATAATAGTGCATTTGTCTACTCTATTATATGAATTCCTTAGTAACAATTCTCTGTTTTATCCGATTTGACTGGGTTTCAGAGAGTTGTTGGTAGATAATATAAACGTGAATCACATTATTTTTCTACCATTTTTTCTACCAAAATCACACGTTTTTTGATTTCTTTTTCTTGATTCCACTTTCGTTGATTATATTCTATAATGTTGACATCTGCGATTCTCCCGTGCCTTCGGGATTATCGCTTTTCTTTTTTCTACCGCCAGTCTTTTTGGGCGGTGTTTTACTTGCTGCCTTTGACGTTGACTTTCTTCTCGTGGTCTTTTTCTTTTCGGCAGGCTTTTCAGCTTCGGATTTATCCTCTGACTTACCGCCGAGAACCCTTGCGATCGTTTCAGCCGAGTTGACCTTTGCATTGTATTCCAAATGACTATAAAGATTCGCCGTGATAGAAAAATTACTATGTCCGAGCCACTCCTGAATAGCCTTCATCGGAACATCATGAGCAAGCAATAAGCTCGCACAAGAATGGCGAAGATCATGGAAACGCAGTTGCTTCAAACCGTTTCGGGTAATGACGTAATGGAAGTGCTGTGTCACATAGCCTGGCGATAGCATATTACCATAGTTGTCACGGCAGATAAATCCGTCAAATTCCTTGTTGTAGCTCTTTCCGCAAGCCTTTTTGAACTTGACTTCCATTTTCTTCTTTTCAAGAAGCATCTCCTCGATGTGAGGGATCAGCGGAAGTGTTCTTCTGGTGGAATTGGTTTTTAGCCTTGTTTCTACAAAGATCTTCATCTCACCGTTATCGTCGTAGTCGCTTACTATCTTACGCTGAATGGTGATGGTCTTGTTCTTGAAGTCGATCGCATCCCACCTCAGACCAAGTATCTCACATCTTCTCAGACCATAATACGCTGCGATGTTCACCACAAGCTCCAGTTTGTCTCCTTTGAAAACCTCAAACAGTTCATTCAGCTCATCAGCATTGTAGAAGGTAGCTTCATGCCTTTCAGCTCTCGGTACTACTAACTTGTCCATAGGGTGCTTTGGTATCAGTTCCATTTTTACAGCGTAAGCAAATGCAGAATGCAATGCGAGATAATACTGCTTTGCGGTACTGCCCTTGCAGCCACTATCCAGTTTGTAGTTGAGATAGTTCTGAATGTGGTTATGATTGACCTGTCCAAGTGTAAGGTTCGGATAGTTTTCGTTGATGTATTCCATGTATCTCTTGCTGACCTTGCGATAGCAAAGATGGGTAGTACGAGCCACATTCGGTTTGATGTATGTCAGCCACTCGGTAAAGAAATCATCGAGCAGCATAGTTGAAGCGGTTTCATCACTCATAACAGCATACGGCACAGCGTTTGCAGACTTGACAGCGATTTCACCTTCCGAAATGCTCTTATCAAACTCTGCGACGATTGCTTCAACCGCTTCTTTCAGAGCTTTCTTTGAACACTTCACAGGCAATTCCGTGTTTACCCACTTACGCTTACGCTTTCCGCTGTGATCCTTATAGTCAAAGACAACATAGTTCTTTCCGTTCTTTACGGAAGTAATATATTTGTAAGGCAGACTTGCTTTCATATCTTATATCCTCCTTTGAGTTGAAAGCGGTAGAAGTCTGCTGTTGACTACTCTATTATAGCGCGTAACCAAATATAATGCAATACGATCAGACCGCTTTTATCCTTTTTTCGGCGCTTTACACTGGGGAATTCTCCGATTTTTGTAAACTTTTTTCCTTTAGCTCAATCACAGAGGATTTTGTCACTCTGACGATACGTCCCAAGTCAAGCCTTATGAGCTTTCCCTGCTTTACTAATAGGTATGCGTAGTTACGGCTGACACCGAGCATTTCGCATACTTGTGGTATAGTTACCACATCAGGATATTTCCTGAACATCTGTCTAACGGATTTTTTCGGCATAACGCTCCTCCTATCTCTCAGGAAGAAGAAAAAGAAAACAAATAGCGTTGATGTTTCATATTCAGTTTTCAAGATGCTGTAAATACATCGTCTGTCGGTTATTTTTATGCCCAAAGATTGATGTACTGTTGGCAGCTCCTACTCCGAGGAATAGAAGCTCCCGACGGCACATCAGCCGTCGTTCAAAACAAGGAGGTGTGTGAGAAGCACCATAGGCAGTACCCGATGAACGGATACTCCCGACAGCGTTTCAGCTATCGTCCTGCTCGATAAGCGGCAGGATACCTTCTTTCTTCAACTGTTCGTAAATGAACATTCTTCCACGCTGCGTCCACTGTGTATTAGGTTTGGCAATGGAATCACCGTTCTCGTCCAAGACAGTAAAAGTCTTTGACTTAACGTAACCACGATCAGCATACTTCTGATACAGAAGCCATACCTTGCCGAGCTTATACTGTATGCCGTGTTCATGAAGCCACTTGTTCAGCCACTTTGCTGACTTTCCGTAGTCCTTTGCGATAGTGGTTATGGGCATAAGCCCTGCGGATTGCAGAACCATATCGCAATATGTCGCCTTCGGCTTCATTTCCTCGATCTGCTTTGCCTGAATCGCAGTTGTCTCAATGAGACTGCCGTTCTGCTGCTTTGCAAGCTCCAGCCTCTGGTCTGCTATCTGTAATGCTCTCGCCATGACCGCATCGGGACTGTTCCATTGCTTTTCAAGGTTTATGAAGTATTCACGGCAGCGCTTGCCGATCTCGGTACGCTGTATCATGCAAAGCTCCTTTGCCATATCAATGGTGAGCTGATGATCGGTTCTCGGCTTTCCTGCAAGTCCGTCCGACCTATTATTCAAAAAAGAATAATAGTCTATTCCCTCAGAAAAACCATATTCGCACATTCTATCAAACCATATTGAATACTGCGTCCTGACCTCAAGGGCGGCATGAAGCTCCCGTCCGCTGACGGTAGGATTATCATTATCGTATTTCACAGCAATTGTGATTTCATTCATATAGAACACCCTCTCTCTATCTTGTCGGTGTTTTTGTTTGTGATTTACTCCTGGAATGTCGGGAACGGAGAACCGTCCCCGACGCAGGAGTGGCAGTATGCCTGCCAATATGAAAATAGGAGAAATGGAACTGTCGCATTCAGAGATGTTTTAGGCAGAACCCAAGCCGTCAGCTCAGGCTCTCCCGACAGCATCTCTGCTGTCGTAGTGAAAGGAGTTTCGATAGAGCATCGAAAAATGAAAGAAAAACGAACCTCCGGAAACGGTACAGCCTGAAAATGGACAAAGTAGCTATGCCGTTCCCTCAGCTCAAAGTAAACCTTCGTGTAGGAAGGAGGATAAGAGAGCTTGTTGGCTCATGGAGCGAACGCCCTCTATAATATCAAGCACAGAATTTGAAGAATCGGGCAAGATTTTCACTATTTTTTTCATTGGAAAAAGAAAAATCGTTATTGCGCACAAATTCTACTCCTTGTTTTCGTGCATGATGATGTATAATTTCAGTTTCTCTTTTGCTGACTTGATTCGGTAGCGTACTGTTTCAGTGGTCAGACCGTGGCGTTTCCCTAAATCCGCCATAGTGGTCTTAGTCTCTGCGTAGTAATACTCTACGATAAGCCGATAAAGGTCGGGATAGTCAGCTTTAAGAAGGTTGAGAGCAACAGGAAGATATTTCAGACGCTCGTTATGAAGTCGCTCCCGCTCAAGTTCAATCTCGTTAATGGGAAGAGTGGCAGGATCAGGACATACAGTGATAACATCTTCAAAAGTAGCTGTCTGGATGCGATACTTCTGCTCCTTTTTTTCAAGATACTGTTCGTGAAGGAGAAGCCTGTTATACTCCTTTTCAATGTTCTTAGGCACATCATCACCGAAGTGCATATAGAAAAATCCCGTCATCACTTGCCCTCCTTCGGAGGGAACAGCGGAGTGAGGGACACTTCTCCGGCATCGACCAGACGCTGATTGCAGAGTGCGACCGTATAGCTTTCATCATAGAAGCAGCCGTCAAGGAACTCCCTGATGATGTACGCTCTGTTTCTCTTTCTGCCACGTTCGTCAGGCATCTTCCAGTTGAGCATTCTGAACAAGTGCCGCTGTCTGCAAGTTTGCAGTCTGAGCGCGATGCAGATAGCACAGAGATAGTCGGGATCGTATTTCGCCGTACCATTACGGTAACGGGAGATCGTACCCTTTGGAATGCCCGTAAGTCTGGACAGCTTTCTTGTGCCGACCTCCTTTTCTTCCATATATCGGCGGATCGCAGCAGCTACAGTATCTTCGAGCTGTTTACGCAGACTCCTTGTGCCATAGACTACTATATCATAATCGGTCTTGCCCCTACGGTTGGTGTTCAGCTTCACCTGGGGATCATTATATGTAGTTTTCATAAAACATCTCCATCCTTTCCTGTCGGACGGAAATGTGCAAATGAACACAGTGAGACTGTCAATCGGCATAAACCGTCCGACAACCAAACATCACTCGTTCATTTGATCGTACCATATTCAATTCCATACAGTGATCGAGTAACCCCTTGCGCAATAGGTTCACTATACGGCTATGCACACCTCGGTGCGCATACTTCTATTATGACCTATCACACCCGAAAAAGCAAGATATAGCGCCGTTTCAGGGTGTCTCATTTTTGAAACGCCCTTTTTTTAGAAAACCGCCTATTCTCCACAAAATCTAAGGTTTTGGATAAAATCTTTCAATCTACTGTCAATCTCATTAAAACTGCGTATCTGCGATGAAAGTTCAAGTTTCTTCTCTGTAAAAAGCGTTTCCGCTATCACACAGTTTTCTCCAAATCATCACAATATACACATAGAAAAAAGGGCGGCCTGTAACTGCACAGACCGCCCTTATGCCGTTTGAAGCCGCATACTACTTCTCAATTTTTGTAACAGCATAGATATTCCGCAAGGCAATCAATGCAGAGCGTGATCTATTGTCATTGTCCAGTACACATTTACCACCTCCCATAGAAAAATCTCTTTCGATTCGTCTGTATGGAACTGTCAATGAACTTACAAAAACCGAGCTGTATGCTTGTCTATCCTGATTATACCAAAACAGTTCGACAGAATTTCCATAACTGGAATAATTCTTCAAATTCTTTTATTATACCATTTTAGATAGACGAAATTTGTACTTCTGAGAGATTTCGGCAAAAAAGAAAGAGCCGTTGTGTAACAGCTCTCTGAGGTATTCGTTATAGATAGTATTTCTTGATGTAAGACGAAACATCGACACCACTTTCCATGTACCTTAGCAGTATCTCCGCACAGGCGTGGGCATCGCTGTCCGCCTTATGATGATCAAGGGCGATACCGTAGTGATCGCACATCACATTGAGGTTATGCTTCATATCGGGAAGAATACGCCTGCCGATTTGAACCGTACACAGGTATTCAGCAGAGGGTTTCCATGTAATGCCGTAGCTTCGCAGGCAGGAACGCAGGACACTCATATCAAAGACAGCATTATGGGCAACAAGGATACCTTTGCTCATGATCGGCTCTATCTTCTTCCAAAGCTCTGCAAAGTTCGGAGCGTTCTTGACTTTATCAGCATCTATGCCCGTAAGCTGCGTGTTGAAGTAATCGAAATGCGTTTCGGGATCAACGAGCGAAAAGTAGTTAGCGACGATCTTGTTATCTTTTATCGCTGTTATGCCTATCGCACTCATACGGTCGTTCGCACGATTTGGTGTTTCAACGTCAAATACTATGTAAATAGCCATATCCTTATCCTCTATCAGTATAGTTCCAATTTGCAGTCATATCCTGTGTCATTATGGTCAGCGATATTATCTATGATAGCTAACATTATAGTATCGCCAAGTTCCTTTCTGCTTTTCTGAGAATTGAGCCACTTTATCACAAACGGCTCTCCCGGTTCATGGCAGCCAAAACCGCCGTAAAGAATATCTCTGAAAGCATTAAGATTGTGTCCGGTCTTGAAACTAATGCCTTTGGTCATGATGAGGTCTATCTCATCGTAAAATCCTTCAATATTTGAAAACTTATTGCCGTCTATTATGTAAGTCCTCATCATTACCACCTCTAAGATCATCGTATAGGATAATTATACCATAGTGCGGTCAAAAGGTCAATCAGCAGAAAAGAAAATGAGCCGTTGCCAGTAGCAACAGCTCACACCCGACTTTGATTCCATTGGATTCAAAGTTCTGATATTTGTTGTAACAATCTCAATATGTTTTCTTCAATCTGAGAAATCACACGCTGAAACTCCGCATCATCTTTACCCGTCGGATCAAGCAAGCCCCAATCATCGTCAAACGGTCTGCCAATAAACGGACAGCCGACATCGCAGCCCATAGAGATCGCAATATCCGGCGTGGAAATATCGCTGACGAGCTTGCTGTATTGTGTCTGCTCCATGTCGATGCCGTAGAGCTTCTTCATAAGACGGACTGCATCCTGGTTGATCTGCGGTTTTGTTTCCGTTCCTGCCGAATAGCTCTCAAAAACATCTCCTGCAAGGTGCTTGCCGAGTGCTTCTGCGATCTGGCTGCGACATGAATTATGCACACAGATAAATGCGACCTTTGGTTTATTCATCATATACACTCCGACTTATCCGTTATATCGCTTATCATAGCTGAGATCTCCGAAGGCTTCAAAACCCTACCCACCGATACGACCTTTTCATTTATCACAAGTGCAGGCATTGACATTGCACCGTACTCCATGATCTTTTGCAGATCGGTGACATACTCGACCTCGATACCCATACCCTCCACAGCTTTCAGAGTGTTGTCATAAAGCTGATGACAGGCTTTACAGCCCGAACCGAGGACTTTGATACAGCAGATACCATTGACCTTTTCTCCACAACAGGTCGATGTGACCTCACTTGCAGACTTTGAACCTCCGCAGCAGCAGGATGTTTCAGCTTTTGCTTCTTCTTTTTTCTTTCCAAACAGTGACATGATATATTCCTCCTAAATGATATAGTTTTGAATGATATTGAAGAAATATCCGACAAGGATAATTCCGACTGAACATATAGCAATGAATATGCCAAGCAGCTTCGGTTTGATCGCTTTTTTCAGCATGATCATCGACGGCAGCGACAGCGTGATAACGCCCATCATAAATGCAAGAACAACGCCGAGTTTTGCGCCCTTTGCGACGAGTGCTTCTGCAATGGGGATACACCCGAATATATCTGCATACATCGGTATTCCGCATATCGTGGCAATGATAACGCCGAACGGATTGCCAGTACCGAGCAGCTTTATCACCCATTCTTCGGGTATCCAGTTATGGATAACTGCACCGATACCTACACCAACTATGACATAGGGAAAGACCTTTTTTACCGTTCCCGTGACCTGTTCCCATGAGTATTTCAGCCTGTCACGCTTTGTCAGCTCGTTCTGCGGAGTGTCAATGCTCTTGCCGTTGCGGATAAACTCCTCGACCTCACTTTCAAGGTGCAGCTTTTCGATCAGCGTACCGCCGGCGACTGCGATCACAAGCCCGACGATCACATAAACCACAGCGACCTTCCAGCCGAATATGCTCATCAGAAGAATAAGAGAGCCGAGGTCAACCATTGGCGATGAAATAAGGAACGAGAATGTCACACCAAGCGGCAGTCCTGCACTTGTAAATCCCATAAACAGCGGTATTGATGAGCATGAGCAGAACGGTGTGACCGTACCAAGCAAGGCGGCAATGCAGTTCGCACCGATGCCGTGAAACCGTCCGAGTATCTTCTTTGTCCTCTCAGGCGGAAAGTAGCTCTGAATGTAGGATATAAGGAATATCAGCACTCCGAGCAGCACCATGATCTTGATCACATCATAGATGAAAAACTGCACACTTCCGCCGATTTTTTCGCTTGTATCAAGACCGCAGGCATTCAGCAACGAGCCGATAAGCCTGTTCAGCCATTTCATACCGAGAATCTCGTCTTGTATGAAGTCCCAAATTCCCATAAAGCACCGCCTTCCATAGATAAATTGAAATCAGTCGATTTATTTACGGGATAAAAAGCCGTATTTTTCATACGGCAGAATTATTCGTTTATCAGCTTTTCTGCGATCAGCACGGCACTCTCTATCATCTTCGGACATTCTGTTGCATACAAACCATTTGCCCTTGCATAAGCCTTGCCCTCATCAGTGGAAATATCGCAGTCAAGCAGCTCACGGCAGATATAAGAGCCGTTTTGTTTCGCAAATTCATCAAGAAAACGCACGGCATAGCTGTTTGCTCTCTCTTTGCTTTCTAAGTCACCGTCTTCGCACATACCGTATTTTAGCCCTAAAGCCATAAGCGCACCCGTACACGCTCCGCAGACCTCAGCCTTGCACATACCGCCGCCGAAGCAAGCGCCGACTTTCAATGCCTGTTCCTTCGTCATTCCAAGCTCCTCGGCAAATGCCGCAAGCACCGCCTGAGAGCAGTAATACCGCTTTGAGAAAAGCTCACTTGCAATTTCTGTGTGTTTCATAGTTTACCTCCAATAAATATATTTGAATTTATCTATACATACTGCAAATAAAAATTCCGAGGTACCACGGACATTTTATTTACAGCAGCATTCTCCGCTGTCAGACACTTTTGTCAGCTCACGCAGAGCTTTCACGGCTTCTTCCATACCTTCCGCAGAAATGGAGTAGTACATCCACTTGCCCTCTTTTCTGCCGTTCACAAGACCACTGTCGCAGAGTATCTTCATGTGATGCGAAAGCGTAGGTTGGGTACACTGCATTGCTTCAAGCAGCTTGCAGGCACATTTCTCGCCGTTTTGCAGAAGCCTGAATATCTGCACCCTGTTCTCATCGCACAGAGCCTTGAAAATTACGGTGATCTGCTTGTTTGTCAGTTCCATTTGCTCACCTCATATTGATGATTTTCTATATTATAGCATACAGATCGAGATTTGTCAATATGTTTTTTGAAATTTGATGTTCTGTATAAAAGAAACCCTCATCGCTGAGGGCTTCTCATTGCAATTATGCCGTTTCAAACAGGCTCTTGAAATTCTTTTTGGAGAACGAGGTCAGCCTACCATTGCTCACCCATTCTATGAATACATTGTCGAGATCGTCGATGTATAAGACCGTGGCGATGCTGCCGACGGGAACGCTATCACTTATCTTCTCTCTGAGCTTGACCTTTGCTCCGGCTATTACTTCATCTATCATTGCTATGACCTCCTAAAAACACGCTTGTATTATTATACAACAGCGGAACAGGAGTGTCAAGCTCTGCTATTCTTTTATCAATAGTTTCTTATAACTCCTGTCGATCCCTATCGCCCCAAGCGGAGCTGTGATCAGTATCGCAAGCACCGCCACCGATAGCACGATCTTTCCGCATGGCAGACCAAGCGACAGCGGCACCGAGCCGATAGCCGCCTGCACCGTCGCTTTCGGAAGATAGGCTATCACGCAGAAGATACGCTCCCTTGCGTTCAGCTCCGTACCGAGCAGACACAGACACACGCCCACAGCCCTGAAAGCAAGGGCTATGAATATCATCAGCACCGCCATTCCGCCTGCCGACAAGGTATAACGCACATCTACCGCCGCACCCACAAGTATGAACAGCATGACCTCAGCAGCTATCCACAGCTTGCCGAACTTCTCGGACAGCCGTGAGGATACTTTGCTGTCCGTTTTCAGCTTGACAACGCAAGCCATAGCCACAACAGCAAGCAGTCCCGATAATGCAATATAGGGCTTTACAAGCGATTCAATGCTCATCAGCAGAAACGCAGTACCAAGCAGGATAATGACCTTCGTGCTGTTCCTTATCTTGTGCTTGTGCTGATATGACCGATCAAACAGCAGATACAGTCCGCTCCCGACCACCGCACCGAGCAGAACGCCAAGCACAATGGATATGGGGATATTCAGGAAGTCCGTGACCTTTGCCGAGCCGCCCTGTGCCATAGTTACAAATGTGGAGAACAGCACGATCACAAAAATATCATCGCAGGACGCTCCGGCAAGTATCATCTGGGGTATGCTTTTTTTCGTACCCCATTTATCCTCAATCAGCTTCACCATTCGTGGTACGACCACCGCAGGAGACACCGCACTCAGCACTGCCCCCATGACGGCTGCTTCGATACGATCTACCCCAAGCAAGATAGGTGCAAAAACAACATACCCGACTATCTCACAGCAGGCAGGCACAAAGGACATCAACACCGCAGGTCTGCCGACTTTTTTCAGGTCAGACAAATACAGCGAAAGCCCTGCCTTTATCAGTATGATGATGAGGGCTATCTGCCGAAGCTCAGAGGATATACCGAGTATTTTCGGATCGAGAAGATCAAGCACATAGGGGCTTACAAGAATTCCAATAGCGAGCATACCGATGATGCGTGGCAAGCCTATCCGTTCAAAGAGCGCAGCGGCAGAAAGCCCGACAAGAAAAATGATCGCAAGTGATAACAGCATAGAAATTCCTCCAATAAAAATAAAAAAGCCGACAACTATTGCGTAAAACGCAGAAGTCATCAGCTTATGATAAGCGGTTTCGGTTTCCCGTGGGAGAACATCATTCCCGATATTCAGTTTATATTATGATTATACCACGGAACTATCTATAAGTCAATCTGTTTTTTCTTCTTTTTCAAACTCTGGATACGCACCGAGCATTTTTCTGACCTCAGCAAGATACTCACTGCGAGTTTTCACGGGAGACAGCAGCTCAATACCGTCACCGTAGCTCATTACCCAAAGAAAGAACCTCTGATTGACACCAACATGAACGGTAATTGTCACACTCTCGTCAGTTTCAGAGTATGGGGAAATTGAAGCATAGTCCCCGAAATGTTCAAGCATATCGTCAAGCAGATACCGTTTCACTCTGAGCGTGACATACTCAAAGTATTCAGGCTCAAACATATCAGTCACCAAGCCTTCGGGCTTTTTCTCCTTTGGCAGCCGAGTGTGTGAAACATCACCTCCCACGATACTCCTCATACGGTCAACACGATAGATACGCCAGCGTTCATCTGCTTCGTTATAGCATTTCAGGTAGATACGCTCATTGAAATATACCACCCTCACAGGCAGAAGGTCACGCTTCTTCTTGTAATACTTTATCTTCTTGTCAGTATCGTACTTCCCGTACTCAAAGTTTATCTTCCTGCGGTCAGCGATCAGTCTGTGTATCAGGTCTAAGTTTTCGAGCAGATCAAGCGACGGCGAACACTTTTCATTGAGAGTGATCCTGCTGATGAGCTGTCTGATCTCGGCATCTGAACACATACCCTCAAACTTCTTGATGAGTTGCCGTTTTTGCTTTGAAGTCAGGAACTTGTTTATGGAGATAGAATCCACAATGAAGCGTATCTCATTGAACGAGAAGCCTTTATCTATCAGTGCGTAGTAAGCTGTATTATGCTCACGGTTATATTTAACGATGTGATTACCCGCATTGGTGAGCCTGTCAAGGTCACGGCGAATGGTCACATCATTCACCCTTGTCAGATTACAGACATTGGCAAGGTGGTCTTGAATTTCCTTGATAGAAACCGACTTCTTTTCATCAGTGTATCTTGACAGATAATCGAGTATGTATATAATCCTCTCCTGGTCCATAGAAAGCACCTCCGCATACAATCAAACGCCCTGTCCTAAATTCTTATTTGGACAGGGTGAATATCATCAACAGACCTCGCTGTTCTGAACCCTCAGATGGGTGAGGTTCTTTTATTATTCTATCATATTGCTCAGGCGACTTCAATCGGGTTCGGTATATACCACCACTATGTTCGGTAAGTTGTAGTATTCTGCATTTTGAAATGTAAATTTTCTGTGAACTCTCATACTTTTCTTGCCCGTTTTTCTATTAAATGTACTTGATAAGTGAGGGGCTTTTTCAGCCGCAGTCGCAAAGCTCCAATTCCTCTAACGGAGAGAGGAAACTTCCAAGAGCCGCAGGCTCAAATTGAAGTCACGCACAGAGGGCGTGACTCAAACCCAGCAAGCACGGTATCTCCGCATTACAATTTCTGAAAAATTGAATGTTCCGATACACCGCTTGCAAGAGGGACACCCCTTGAACCCCGAAAAGAAAGGAGAGGATAAAAATAGCAGAGAACGAACCCCACAATCGGTATATGCAGATACGCCTAACCGAAGCAGAGTACGAAGCCATTGAACGCAAGTTCCGAAACAGCGGATTGAAGTCACGGAGCGAGTTCATCAGGGCGATGATCTTTGAGGGCTACATCGTTCATTTTGACGAGGAGAAGTTCGACAAGATATACAAGCTCATTGGCAGTATCTCCAACAATGTGAATCAGATAGCCGTGAGAGTGAACAGCACGGACAAGATCTATGCCGAGGACATCGTGAATATCAAGGAGGGGCAGGACAAGATTTGGCAACTACTAAACTCTTTGCAATCAAAACTACTGAGGTTAAAGCGTTAGCCTATATCGCCAATCCCGAAAAAACCGACAACGGCAGGCTCATATTCACATACGGGTGCAGCTCTGATCCTGCACAGGCAAGCAAGGATTTTGAAGCCGTCCGAGCTGGTGGAACGGGACTGAACACCGTCCTCTCTCAGCACTATATCCAGAGCTTCAAACCTTGCGAGATCACGCCTGAGCGAGCATTGGAAGTCGGCAAGGAATTGTGTGAGAAATTTCTCAAGGGCGAGTATCAGTATTTCCTTGCAGTCCATACCGACACCGACCACATTCACCTCCACTGTATTTTCAACAATGTGAGCCGAGCAAACGGCAGAACATTCGAGTCGAATATGAATCAGGGCAAGGTCAAAGACCGTGCGTGGAAGAAGCTCCGTGACCTGTCGGACGAGGTGTGCAAGCGGCACCATCTCTCCGTTGTCGAGCGTCCCGAAATGGGCAAGGGTAAGAGCCATTGGGAGTGGGATATGAACCGTCAGGGACTATCGTGGAAGGCAAAGCTGAAATTCACGATAGATCAGGTCATAAAGGAGAGCGAGGACTTCGATGATTTTCTGCGGAAGTGCGCCGATTTCGGTGTGCTTGTTGAGTATAATCCCGACCACAAGATCGACCTGAAATTTATGCTTGCGGAGCAGAAGGAACGCAATCCGAGAGCGAAGATGACCAGAGCGAAAACGCTTGGGTGGTTTTATGAGACTGAAACGATCAAGAACCGCATCGCACAGTATCAGGGCGGTTGGATCTATGTGCCGAGAACGAAGATAAAAGAACGGACGGTAAAAGCCCCAAACAGGTTTGTTCAGGATGCTATCGACCGTGGCAATATGAAGCTTGCCAGTATCGCAAAAAATGTAATAGCCGAGTATGGTGTAGAGCCTGATCAGATAAAGCAGGCGGCTATATCGGAATACGCACACAGCCGAGGACTTCTCTCCGAGCTGAACAACATGAAAACGGAGATCGAGGACTTGCAGGTGAAGCTGAAAGTCCTGCGGAAATACCGCAAGCTGAAAGTGTACGGCGAGGAGCTGAAAGCCCTCAGCGGAAGTGCTGCAAAGAAGTACCGCAAGGAATACAGCGCAGAGCTTACCGAGTACGGGCAAATTCGCACTAAGGTGTTGGAACTTTACCCCTCCGGTCATATCCCGACCGTGGAGAGCCTGGACAAAAAAATAAACGCCCTTATACAAGAGCGTTCATTGAAGGATCAGCAGTTTCGTGAAGCGGATAAGCGGGCGCGTGACCTTGCCGATGCACAGCGTACCATAGAGGAGTTTCTCCGTCAGGAACGCAATGAACAGCAGCAAGACCGCAAGCGTAAGAAGAATGGGGATTTGGAGTGAGTATGCGATGACCGCTATCTAATCTTACTCACACCCGTAACCTTATAGTCGTAATGAGTCTTTCCGTTTTCATCTTTTACTTGAACTCGTTTACATTGTACGGCGTATTTTTTGCCGTGATGTCCCTTGCCTCTATGTTCAGCTATATCATCATGTGCAGCGTGCCAGCATATGTAGCGGTTATATTCGGTGTCATTGGTATATTTGGGATGCGTAATGCGTGGGAACAGTTCAACAATGATTTGATCAAACCCATTGGCATGAGAAATAACATCTATCCATTTATCTGTAGTATTTACGTTATTAGCTTTGTCTCTGACAATGTAAACACAAGTTGCCTCGCCGGATTCATTATAAAGTGTAAATCCAGCATCATTAAAACGTTCATACCATTTTTCCATATTCGTCTACTCCTTTTCTCGAAACCATCTCAGAAGTCTACACCCTAAATCGTTGATTTCCAGATACCACCTTATCGGTGTACAACTTTTATCATAACGAACGGTTGTTATGCTGCTGAGACCATTCAAAACGTGCAATGCTAAGCATTCTTGACCATGAGGATACCATGAAGCGTCAATAATTTCTTGCGGAACATCGTTACTCAAAGGAGCGCCACTTCGTTCTCCATCGGCTAAGTGAATACAGCCTTTTTCAAGGATAGGCAGGACGATAGAGGCTTTCTTCATATCAATATCAAAATCAAATCCAAATTCATTATCAATATCGTAGTCAGTATGTGGGACGTGTCCACTGTCAAGGAATTCGATAACTAAATCCTTAGAAAAACGAGTTACATCGAATAGTTCTTCTGGATATAATTTCAATACTTTCAAAAGAAACTCAGGTTGAACATATTTCAGAAGATTCCGTAGCCCATCAGCAAGGTTCATGTATTGAATACTTCCTACCTTACATATAAAGTCATAAGGGATTTTGGTCAAAGATTCATCGAAAACTGTTTCCCAGTCGGCATAGTCTTTTAGTATATCAGGATAGTAAAGGCAGATAAGCCCGAACAGTTCCTGCTGATTAAGGTTTAGATGAAGTGAGTGAATGATACTAATCAATTCATCATCCTCCTCAAACAGAAAATATGGGAAATTATCCTCTCTCATCGAATCATTTTCACGATTCAGCTCGGATATAAGCGATGTTTCCGGAACATTAAACAGATATGCAAGCCTTTTTAGGTGAGTCGGCTTCACCTTTGTTCTGCCGCTTTCCCAATTCTGTATGGTAGTTTTACTAACTTCCATTTTTTCAGCTAACTGTTCCTGTGTCATCTTTGAGTAGTTTCTCAATCGACTGATATAATCACCAAACGTGTTCATGGTTGACCTCCTGAGATTAGTATACCAAAAGCATTTCTCTATGTAAACTAAGTGGAATTGAATTTTATAATAAATCTCACTTAGCTTTATTATATACATTATTCAAGAGAATGTCAATAAAAAACAGATGTACTTGGGAACAGCACATCTGTTATGGATTCTGATTATTCGTTTGGCTTAGGATGGTTTTTCTGATACTCCTCCAAAGCCGTGAGCAGCAGCTTATTCACGCTCATACCCTGAGACTCCGCATAAGCCTTGATCTTTTCACGCTCACCCTTTGGGACATTGACACGGATATAATCGTAATGCCCTTTGAGGTACTCCGTGTTCGGAGCGGATTTCTTCCGCTTCTTGCTTGCAGTACAATCCTTGCAATACTTCTGAGAGCCGGAGGACACGGTGTAGGTCTTACCGCAGATTGGACAAACCTGTTCGCTGCCGATCTTAACAGCAGAGCCGGACTTCTTCTTCTCCGCATACGCACGGTTACGGGCAGCCTGAGCCTTATCACGGCAATAGATACAGTATTTGGCACGGGTGTTGTTCGTCTCAAACTCCAGTCCGCACATCTCACATTTATGCTTAAACAAAGGTTATCCCCCCTGAATATAGGTCTTTACACCTATTCTATCAAAAGTTGGGTGCAAAGTCAAGTATAATCCGAAATTTAGTCAAATCACACTGGGGAAAACCGAAAATCGGGGTGCTGATTGCTGCGCCCCTACAAAGATTCCAAAACGCAGAAAATTATACTTGACATTGGGTGTAAAGTCAAGTATAATAAAAGTACAACAGAAACACAGAAACCCGAAACCACGAAAGGAAGGTAAATCCTATGTTAAACAAATTCTTAGTCGCTGGCAGAATGACTGCCGATCCTGAAATTCAGACCAAAGGCGAGAGCCGTCTTTGCAAGTTCACCATTGCCTGCGACCGCCCGAAGCGTAAGGGCGATGAGACTGCCGAGACAGACTTCTTCCCCTGCACCGCCTGGAACCGTAACGCCGATGTGATCGTCGATTGGTTCGGCAAGGGCGATATGGTGACACTCGTCGGCTCAGTCCACAACAACCGCTATGAAAAGGACGGTCAGAAGCGTTCTTCTATCGAGGTCAAGGTCGAGGAGATCCACTTCTCAGGTGGTAAGAAGCGTGAGAACACCGCACCGACCGACAACGGCAACCCATACGCAGGAACAGAGGACGATCCGCTGTTCTGAGCCGAAAATCACAGGAGGATAAGAAAATGGAAACTACTATCATCGCAATCAGCAACCAGAAAGGCGGTGTCGGCAAATCCACCACCGCATACAACCTCGGAGCCTGCCTTGCCCTGAAACACGATAAGAAAGTGCTTCTCATCGACTTTGATCCGCAGGCAAACCTCTCCGAATACCTCAAATACGAGCCGGACGGCAACCCGACCATGACACAGCTTATCATGTCATTCTACACAGGAACTCCCGTGACCGCAGACACAGCTCAGAGAGCGATCCGCCACAGCGAAACCGCAGGAGTGGACTACATTCCCGCCGACATCAACCTCGCCAATGCGGAAACGCTCATGGTCACGATGATCTCTAAGGAGCATATTCTCCGCAGGATACTTACGGAAGATGTGGTCGAAGCGTATGACTTCGTGCTGATCGACTGTCTGCCGTCCCTCGGAACGCTCCTTATCAATGCTCTTACCGCTGCGGACAGAGTGCTGATACCCGTGCAGACACAGAAGTTCAGTATGGACGGCTTGCAGTCCCTTGAAGCGCTCACACAGCTTGTCAAGGCAAACACTAACCCGAAGCTGAACCTTATCGGAGTGCTGCCAACAATGGTTGACCGCACAAAGGTCAGCAGGACGGCTATCGAAACCCTCAACGAAAAGTACGGCGAAATGCTGTTCAGGACAAGCATCAGCAAGTCCATTGAAGCGGCGAAAAGCTCCGAGAACGGCACACCGCTTTGTCTCACAGGTCACAAGTTAGGTCAGGAATATGATGAATTGGCACAGGAGGTGCTTTCAAGATGTTAAGTATGTCAGAACTCGCTATGAACCCTAACCGCAAGGTCACTACCGTCTGCTACGGCAAGAAGCAGGATTGGGACGACCGTGAAGAAGCTCAGGCGTATTTCCTTGAAGCGATGATGAACAGCGACGGCGCAGAACATGACCGCTACTCCGGCATCTACATTCAGCTTCAGAATGGGCTTGACTACTGCACCGATGAAGATGATGACGAGGAGGACGAGTCATGAAGCCCTTTGACACCGACAAAATGCCGTGGCTTTTCACTCCCCACGGCGATGGTGAGCTGAACGAGTATTTCAGCACCGACCACAGCAAGATCATCGCAGAGACTTCAAAAGAAGTGCTTGCAAGCCTTTCCGAGAGCCGTGACAGGCTCTCAGGAAAGCTCTGCTACGAATTTCACTACAATCAGCGCAGATATAAATACACGCTCCTGCGGTTTGCAGATATGATCGTCCGTGCCGATGTTTCGATCAAGAAGCTGAAAAAGCGTATCATGGAGCTTGATATTGACAACCGTGAGCTGAGAAAACAGCTTGCGGATATGGAAAGGAAGATGAAACGATGAATACACCGCAGTTTGACCTGGGAACAATGCTCTCCGCACCGCAGACCGCTATTCAGCAGATACCGTGCGATCAGCTTCACCCCTATCACAACCACAAGTTTGAGCTGTATTCGGGCGAACGCCTTGAGGATATGGTCGCCAGTATCAAGGAGAACGGTGTGCTGTCTCCGATCATCGTACAGCCTATCGAGGGCGGTTATGAGATACTGATTGGTCACAACCGCTGGAATGCATCAAAGCTCGCAGGACTGCCCACCGTGCCGGCTATCGTCAAGACGGGTTTGACCGAGGAAGAAGCTGAAATGTATGTGATCGAGAGTAATGTGATGCAGCGTGGGTTCGAGAACCTCCGCATCAGTGAACAAGCTGCCGCTGTTGCACTCCGTCATTCCGAAATGTTCTCTCAGGGCAAGCGGAATGATATTCTGAGGGAGCTTGCAGTCCTTGAAAATCCGTCCGCAGAACCCGACACCGCAACTTTGAATCCAGTGGGTTCAAAGTTAGACACAAGCGAGAGCGTCGGCAAGGAGTACGGCGTGAGCAAAGGCTCTGTTGTTCGCCTTATCCGCATCAACAAGCTGATCGACGAGCTGAAAGCCCTTGTGGACAGCGGAGATATTGCTATCCGTGCAGGAGTGGAGCTTTCTTTCCTGTCAGAAGATACGCAAGCGGTCGTTGCCGAGTGTGCCGAGGACAGCAAGATCGACATGAAGAAAGCGAAAATGCTCCGTGCATCTGCCGATGATGAGGGGAATATCAAACGCTACACCGTTGAAAGTATCATCAGCGGAGAGGACAGCGAAGCGAAGCCGAAGCCCAAGAGCGTGAAGATCAGCAATGATACCTATACCAAGTATTTCAGCGAGGGTGTCAAGGCGAAGGAAATCACGGAAACTATTGAAAAGGCACTTGCTTTCTACTTTGAAAATATGGAGGAGAACTAACATGAAGAAGTTTATCACAGCGGTATTCTGCACCACACTTGCACTCTGCTCAGGGCTTACCGCCTACGCTGCCGATAACCTTGACCGTGACTACATTGAAGCCGAGATTTGGGAGGATATGTGGAACGGTAAGGGCGATAACGGGCTTGACTATCCCGAAGCATCGTACAAGCACCATCTGCTTGACAAGTGGCTTGATGATAACTACGGAACAGGCGGATATGACTGGACCGATGTGGGCGAGGTCACACACGGCTACCGCAGATACTACCGTGACCTGATCGGCGGCTGGGACTTTGAGGACGATAACGACGGTAACTGGACCATTGAGACTGAGGATAACTTTTACAGCTTCACGCTCCTGAACGGTACTTGGCAGATGATCGACCGCAACGGTGACACCGTGGACACCTTTCCTCCGTTCAGTACGCTGAAAGACGAACCCGAAGAAAGCACAGGCGGTCATCAGATCAACGATAACGGCGAGGACAGTCCGAGAGTGATCGGAGAGGTCGCAGGAGGAACGGAAACGGCTTCTGAGGGCGGTTCTTCCGCAGAGGGCAACGATACCCCCGACAGTCCGTCAAGCGTTTCTGAGGGCGATTCCGAGCGTTCTGGAGCAAATCCGCTTGCGATCATCGCAGGAGTGGCAGCTCTCGCAGGAGTCGGCGGTGCTGCCTACTACTTCACAAGGAAAAGGAAGTGATGATATGATTTTTCACAGCAAACAAAAATTCAACGGCGCTCCTGTGTGGGAAGTCGATACCGACACACAGACGGTTCGTCACCGCAACCCCAAGACGGGCAAAACGGAGCGTTATGTGTTCCACACCGACCACATTCGCTACTATCTGCATCACATCGAGGAAAAGCGGCCCGATCTCTTGCAGGAGATCGTGGACAAGGGTGAAATTTACAAGCACCTTGACGAGCTTGACACAAAGGTCACGGACGCAGTAAACCGTCAGACTGAGCTTCTTATGCAGTCGAGCCGTGACTATCAGGTAGCGGTCATGTCGGGGCGTATCGACCAGTCGGGTGCTATCGGCAATCTGCTCCGTATGCAGGCGCAGAGAGCCGTCAATGAAACGATGATCTACTTATGGAGGGACGAATAATGTTTTGTGCGAACTGTTACAAGGAAATTCCGGCGGACAAGAGCTATTACAAGCATCAGGACACCAATCAGAGCTACTGCTCCCTGGACTGCCTGAACGACCACATGATCTATACTCACACGATCACCCTTGAAACGAGCGAGGGTGCGGAAACCACCGAGGAACAGGACAATGACGAGTGAGGACTTCATCGAGGACTTGCGGAGAAACGGCGTAAAGCTCATCAAAAATGACGGCTCTCTTGCTGAGATTCCGTCCGACTTTCTGAAACGAGCCACAGAGCTTTGCAATCAGCTCAGGTGCAGCTCGATCACCTATGATATTGCTGATCCGCAGGACGGAGAACATACAAAGCTGAGGGTGCTGGATTGTGGGTATGTGGAATAATAAGAAACGGATAGCCGTCTGATGAGGACGGTCTATCCGTGTTTGCATGAAATAATAAAGCTGTGTTTTTAGTTAAGATTATGGTTTCCTTTGAATAGATGGAGATATTCTCTTGCTTCGTCCTGAAATGATGCGTCCTTATCTTTAATTGCTTTCTCAACATATTCGCATAAAACATCATAAAATTCTTGATAAGAGAGAAGTGTAGTTGGCGGTTCACTCATATTGAAAGCCTCGTCGAAAACCACTCCGTCAAACTTCCTGCCACCTAAGTATTCAATATCAGATTCGGTCATCGTTGCCGCTTCAAAAAACTCAGTAGTTACCCACCAACCATCTCCGCCGATTCCTTTGTCACGGGTAAATCCTTTAAGAGCATCCATAAATAAACGAGGTGAATTAAGGCTTGCCAGCCTACATACCTGTTCCATGAACTCATTTACAAGTTCATAATTTTTCTCATTCAAAGCCATTATTCACACCTTCACGCATAATACAGATTGCAACTTTTACACTATTATACCAAACCGCCCCGAAAAAGTCAATCTCTACACACTTTTTCACACCCTTTTCATTGCATTATACCGCCATTTGTGCTATAATCAGGATATAGAGCAGATCGGAGGTGAAATGCAATGGATAACGAAACCGAAGAATTAGTAAACCGTGCATTATACAAGCAGATCAAATCAATGAACCGTGCCGAAATGGAGACTTTCGTGAGGAATGTCTTTGCTCAGGGTTATCAGAGAGCCGAGGAAGAAACGCACCCCATTGATTATGACAGCTTACGAGCCGATCTGAGCAAGATCAAAGGTATCGGAGAAAATCGGCTTAACGAGATAATGACGGTCATCGACAAACATATTGCATTCAATAACGATGAATAGGAGGAATTTCCTTGACCGTTGATACCAAAGAGGTAGTTACCACGATCGCCTATATGATTGGTGTCCGAATGTCGGCACTCACCGCAAGCTATGGGGAATGTGCCGAGCTGATAGACAAGCTCAAAGCCGACCGTGATGCTACTGCTATACGATATTTATGTAAGCTGAGAACCGTACTGATGCAGAAGTTCAAAAAGACTGATGACCTGATACGGTTTGAGCTTAAAAACCTGCATAACATCGAGTGGTATGACCACGACAACATCAAGCAGCTTGAAAAATGGGGATTTACCATTATTCAGGCAAACTCACGCTCTGAGAAGTATATGCAGGAGTTTACAAGGCTCATCAATGAAAACATTGACAAATGCTCCCGTTTGTTCTATGACTGGCTGAATTGGGAGTATATCCGAGACTTGTTCTTTGTCCCGAAATACAACAAGAACGGTGTCATGAAGCATGAGTTCACCAAGTACATGGCGAACATCGAGCATTACCCGTTTCAGATGTATATTCACTGGCAGCCTGCCGATGTGGGGAGCATCGTCTATTCCGACCGCAAGTTTCTGAAGATTATCTACGGTCAGCATAATGACAGCTTCACCGACTCCACGAAATATCGGGACGCAGACGATGAAACACGAAACAATATTTATAAATTTATCGACAGTGCCGAGAAAACTGCGATCGCCGTCGATTGTGAGAACTCCAACCCGTACAAGCTGTACAGTGTGCTGAAAGGCTTAAATCCCGAAGAACTTGCCAAGATCGAGAAAATAACGCTCTATGACGATCCGCACACCACAGCAGGCTGGGACTGGCTCTCCAAATTTACGCAGATACCCACCGAGCATATCGAGATCGACCGTGTGACCGACAGAAAGTCCCTGGTCGATGTGCGAATGACTGCAAGCGTAGTCACGGACTTCTACCGTGACGGCATCACATCATTTATCATCGTGTCGAGTGATTCCGACTTTTGGGGACTCATCGAGAGCCTGCCGAAAGCCAAGTTTCTCGTTATGTACGAATATGAGAAGTGCGGAACGGCGATCAAGAACGCCCTCGCACAGCACGGCATCTACTACTGTGCAATAGATGACTTCTGCACCGCAGGAACGGAGGATATGAAGCGAGCTGTTCTCTTTGCGGAGCTTGAAAAGCATTTGCCCTCGCTTGTCGGTGAGAACCCTCTGGACCTTACCCACAAGATCTACGAAGCCACAAGAGTGACTGCTACCATGAAGGAAATGGAGAATTTCTGCAATCGGTATGTCAAGACCTTGCGGCTCAAGGTGAACTCCGAGGGAAAGTTTGAGATCGAAATACAGAGATAACGAAAAAGGACGGTTTGTGCCGTCCTTTTCGTTATATGGGGAACTTTGACTCCAGTGGGATCGAAGTTAGATATTCACTCAAAAATAATAAAATCCACCATTGCCGCTTTGTATTTTGCATTTTGATGGTACGTTTATCAAACATCTAAGAGCATCGGCGTAATCATTAGCCGGAGAAGCAAGCCCGATTGTTCCCGTTGTCCAAAGAAGTGTGTTTATCACCTGATATGTTGATGGCAGTAACATAAACAGTATCATAGGAATTATTCCAAGCAAAACAGGCAAAAGACTTGAAACAATAAATGCACCTTTGCTGACGGCTGCCGAACAGAAAGCACTCGGTGTACCGCCTTTAATGGATATTATTTTTGTGCTGTTCTCAGGATATGGAATTAGATGAAGAAACTCATGAAGCAGTAACAGCAAAGCACCAATTACAGCTCCCAATAATATGAAAGGTTTGTTTAATACTGCTTCACCGTTGTTTAGCACATATTGCTTAACAAGAAGTAATGAATATCCAACTGTTATTCCAAGAAATCCAGCAATTATAGCTATCGTTTTTGATCTATCCACCATTAGTCTTGCGTTATCAGGTAGTGGTTCATATTCATATCTGTAATCAGCTTTTATTATTCCTATAAACTTATACATTAAGCTCTCCGTTTCGTATATCAAGGTTTTTTGTTATGTCAACAACATTTTTCCATATACACGAATACCAGTTCATCATCAACGGGTTTTCGGTCAAAGATCTTATATCCCACTTTTTCATACAGCCGTATATTATCAACGCTTCTGGTACTTGTAAAAAGCTCAAAACGCTTGTCGGGATAGCAGTTTTCTATCTCCGAGAGAAGTTTTGTGCCATATCCTTTGCATCTGTGATCAGGGTGAACCATCAGTTTTCCGATATAAACCGTTCCGTTCTTTTCAGTAGCACGGACTGAACCGATAATAGAACCATTTTCATCTGTCAATTTCAATATGATACCATTATTGAACTCCTCAATGACCTCATCTAAGGTCTGCTTCAACGGAGGAATATCTTTGCTGCCAAACAGTTCAGCTTCACTCTGGTAAGCGAGGTATTGTAAAGCAAGTATTTCTTGCAGATCATTATATTCAGCACGTTTTATCACAGTTCTGCTCCCATCAGTATGACCTCAGTTTCCTTTTTGAAGCCATATTTTGCGTAAAACTCAGGCAGAACGCCCTCTCCGGCGGTGATAAGGTGGACTCCCACCATACCCTGCGCCTTTATATCCGCAAGGCACTTTTCAAGCAGTTCCTTTGCGATACCTCTGCGCTGATATTCGGGATCGACAGCGAGATCGTTGATATCAAAAGTCCTGCCATAATGGAACAGCATTGATGTTCCGAGGATAAAGCCGACGACCTTGCTGTCAAGGACATATTCAAGCCCATAGGCTTGCTTTGACTCCAACAGCTCCCGAACGTGAATGACCGCATCTTCCGGTTTCCACGGATCATTCCACGGCTCTCCCGAAAAGGCTTTTGCATATATGTCACCATAGCGCTGGATATGCTCCATAGTGATCGGTCGAATGTTATCTTTACTCATGATCGTCCTCCGTTACAACAAAAACTAAGCTTATTACCTTTTATTTCAAATATAAGCCGAGAATCAGCTCTTTTAATGAATCAGCAACAGGCTCGTTTTCTACGCCGCCTTCATTATCCAAATCTTCTATGAATATCCTGCCTGTTTCGACTTCATATAATAGGAATGAACAGGAATAAGCATCATAAATGCCAATAGGCATATATCTGTTCAGATCGCCGTCATATGATACCCACCTTTTAGCTTCTGCGATTAATCCGCCTGAACGTAAAAGAAAATCATCAGGCTTTTCGCCTATGTGCCTGATTGCTGAAAACAACATGAAACATTCAGGCAAGTCTTTATAATAGCCGAATACACCCGGCTGCCAGTACGCATTGAGATAATCTGCAATATCCTTTGGCAACTGGTAACCGATCTCACGATTGAAAATCTCAAAATCAGAGTGTTCCTGTCTTGCAACAAATATTTCACCTGCATTAAAACGACGCATTAGTTCAGGATCAACATTTGATAATCGTCTGCCTACCGGAAAGTGATATATATTTATCCCTTTATACCGCACTATATCCATGTAATGCTTGATCGCTTCTTCCATCATTTCCTCCTATATCTGCATAAACGCAGGCTTCGGCTCAGGATAGTCCGTTGCTTTCTCCATAACCATATTCGTCAAAGCCTTTTTCGCTATCCTGCCTGGATCACCGTCAGGACGCACCCACTCACGCAAGCTGTCTTTACCGAGGATAAGTGGCATTCGGTCATGGATAGAGCTTACAGGTTCGACCGATTCTCTTGTCAGCACGGCAAACATAGGTATCTGGACACCTCTATGCTCCTCAAAGCGGTACAGTCCTGCAAGGTATGTGATCTCAGAACCTTCCGGCTGTATCGCATACTTTTCTTTTTTGATGTTCCGCTGTTCATTTGCGTTATGGTAGCCGACCTCAGATGGCGGTATGCCCCATTCGTAGTACCAAGATGCGGGAATCACGCATCTCCGCCTGAACCAAGAGTCTTTCCATACGGGCTTCTGGTCCGCTGTTTCGATACGGCAGTTGATAAGCGGTTTTGATGATTGTTCGACCGTGAAGCCCCATATCATCGGGAACACCGCCATATTGCCTTGCTTATTCGGAGCAAACACCGCTGCCATATCGGTAGGACGGATATTGCCGGACATTTCCGCCGAACGTGACATAGTGTTCCTGATCGTATTCGCAAGCGGCAACTGCTGTGCCTTTGTGATGATTGGTGACAGCGTGGATCTTTCTGCATAGAACCAAGTACACATGGGGTTCGCTCCTTTCTTATTTGCTATGCTAAATCATAATTTATCTGATAAAGATTTTATATAATCACTTTTGTTTCCGTTCCAAAGACATATTGTGCATTTCCCGTCTTTGAAAATATGCTTACAATTTTCATATCCATATAACCAATAAGCGCATTCTGGACATAATTCTTCCATTTTAGATTTTGATTTTAGAAACTCACTGCCGCATTCTACACAAGTTCCAATTATATTATTCTCCATACTATCACCTATAAATTCCGATTTGGCGAGCGTTCTCGCACATTGATTAAATTACCTACTATACCACAATCAGCCGTGCTTTTCAATCCAGTATACGAAAAAACGGGAGCAACCCTGAGCGAGTCGCACCCGTTACAATACCGTCAAATCAAAGCTCAATCTTATCGGAGAAATCACCGTTGATAACGTAGTAAACAGCCTTATCTTCCGGCTTGATGTAAAACTCGATAGTCTTGACCTTGCCCTTGAATTTGCTCTTATAATCGGCTTCAACTGCCTTCTTTATTTCAGCGAAATCATATTCATCGCCACCGAACTGGACCTTGACTGTCTCAACGGGAGCAGTCGCTCTTGTAGTCTTAGCTGCGGTCTTTGTAGTGGTCTTAGCCGTAGTTTTCTTCTCAGCAGCTTTCGCAGGAGTCTTGGTAGCTGTTTTCTTAGCAGGAGCTTTCTTTGCGGCAGGCTTCTTTGCAGGCTTTTCAGCCGGAGCTTCTGCAGCAGTCTCCTTGACAGCTTCGGTCACAACCTCTGCCTTGACTTCGGCAACAGGTGCGGTTTCAGTTTTCTTCTTTCTTGGCATTGTGGATACCTCCGATCTATTAGATAATTCTATTATAACGCTATTTGAGCCATCTGTCAACCCACCAACAGGCGATATTACGCTGTTTGAATCAGATTCAAACAGATTGATGACCTCAATGCCTTTCTTCTGCGCCATACGCACCGTCTGTCCTGTTCCGCTGCGGTAGTGTTTGGGATTCCAGTAGCAGATACAGTAATCAGATGCAAGCTCCACAAGACGGGCATTTCTTGCTTTCATACAACCGTTATAATAGCGATCAGAGACTTGTTCTGCGCTGTCAGCAAGACCGAAAATATGCAGATATTCCGTTTTCTGTGCTTCATTCCACTTTGTAGACTGCTCCTCAAATGGACAAGGCAATACAAGGTGCAGTTTGACCTCTGTATAGTTCTCACGCAGTTTCAGAACGGTCAGGGCAGCGAGAGCGTCCCACCCCACAGCTCCGCCCGTGTAAAAGTCCGTGACCTTTTGCTCTGTCACGAAGCGTTCAAGCAAAGCGTAGAGCCGAGCTGAGAGCGTTTCTTTATCCTCAGCTATGGTTCTGTGTCCTGTAAAGCAGACTGATTTGTTCATAGTGCAACACCTCCACACCTTCTATTATACTATATCGGAATAGATAAGTAAATAGTTCGGGGCTTATGAATTATAAAATCCGAACGAAAGCATTATAATAATAGTAAGGACACGGTAAAGGAGATTCGGAGAAATGGAGTACGGAACAAGGTTAAGAGAGATACGCAAGGCAAAGGGATTTAGTATGTATAAACTTCACAAGGAGTCCGGCTTGTCTCAGGGGCATATCAGCGACTTGGAAAAGTGCATCAATCAGCCCACGATCGAGACACTTCAAAAGCTGCTTACGCCTATGGGCGTTACCCTTGCCGAGTTTTTCAACGAGGAAGGAGAGGTTTCTATCCTTACTGATACAGAGAAAGAGCTTGTGGCAGGATTCAGAACACTTCCCGAAGATAAAGCAGACCTTGCCTTACAGATGATAAAGGCTTTGAACAGATAATGACGGAAAACGCTGGCGGTGCGCCAGCGTTTTTGTTTTAGGGGAACTTTGAATCCAGTGGGTTCAAAGTTGGTATGATTTATATATCACAGGTTGGTCTGAACGGTTAACTGCTGATTGATGAAAATTTCAAAATTTCGTCTAATTCCACTTGTATTTTTGACGGAATTATGGTATAATTATCTATGTATATCACTCACGCTGTACCTGAGCATGAGTGAACTGAAAATAGGAGGAAACCATAATGCCTGCAAACGAAAACAGTAAAGACCTTTTGAGCGTTCTTTGGGCTGGTGCAGATATTCTGCGCGGTAAAATGGACGCTAATGAATATAAGAACTATCTTCTCGGAATCGTATTCTATAAGTATCTGTCCGATACATTCCTGACACACGTTTATGACCTTCTCAATAACGAAAAGCCCGAATCTATGGCAGAAGCACAGGCAGCATACGAAGAAGTTTACAGCACCGAAGATGCCGAGGAACTTCTGGAGGACATCAAGGAGAGCTACCACTATACTATCGAGCCTGAGCTTACATATACTAAACTTGCAGAAGCGGCAAGCAAGAACGCTTTTCAGCGTGAAATGCTCAAAAAGGCATTCAATCATGTGGAGCAGTCCGATCCTATCTTTGCAAATCTGTTCGCTGATGTTGACCTCTATTCCACAAGACTTGGCTCCGGTGAGCAGAAGCAGTCTGCTACCGTTGCAGAGGTAGTCAAGAAGATCAATGAAGCCGACCTGCTGAACCATGAGGGCGATGTTCTCGGTGATGCTTACGAATACCTTATCGGTCAGTTTGCAAGTGAAACAGGAAAGAAAGCCGGAGAATTCTATACACCGCAGGCAGTTTCACAGATCCTTACCCGTGTTGCGATTCAGGGACAGGAGGACAAGCAGGGACTTCTGGTGTATGATGCTGCTATGGGATCGGGTTCTCTGCTTCTGAACGCAAGAAAGTTCTCACACAAGCCCGACTATATCCGCTATTTCGGTCAGGAACTCAGCACGACCACATACAACCTCGCCCGAATGAATATGTTCCTGCACGGAGTTGATCCCGAAAATCAGACGCTCCGTAATGCTGATACGCTTGATGCGGACTGGCCCACGGACGAAGAAACGGATTTCGATATGGTGCTGATGAATCCTCCGTACTCCGCAAAGTGGTCTGCGGCACCGGGATTTTTGAATGACAGCCGTTTCTCCGACTATGGTGTGCTTGCGCCGAAGTCCAAAGCAGACTACGCATTTCTGCTTCACGGCTTCTATCATCTGAAAAATACAGGTACTATGGCTATCATTCTGCCCCACGGCGTTCTGTTCCGTGGTGCTGCCGAGGGCAAGATCAGACAGAAGCTCATTGACAGCGGTGCTATTTATGCCGTTATCGGTCTGCCTGCAAACCTGTTCTATAACACTTCTATCCCGACAACGATCATTGCTCTGAAAAAGAACCGTGACGGACGTGATATTCTCTTTATTGATGCTTCACAGCAGTTTGTCAAGGGCAAGAAGCAGAACTCCATGAGTCCTGAGAACATCGACCATATCATCGAGCTTTACACAGCCCGTCAGGACGTGGAGAAAGAAGCGCACCTTGCGACTTATGAGGAGATCAAGGCGAACGACTACAACCTCAATATCCCTCGTTACGTCGATACTTTTGAACAAGAAGAACAGATCAGCCTGAGCGACCTGGCAAGCGAGTTTTCCGACATTTCCGCAGAAATGGACACAGCAGCCACCGACCTTATCACACAGATGGGCGAGCTGACCGCTGCCGATGCTGATACGAAGAACGAGCTTGCCGATCTGATGAAGGTATTGGAGGGCATATTATGAGCAATACACCACAGATCAGATTCGCCGGATTTACCGATGCTTGGGAACAGCGTAAGCTGTCTGATATGGTCGAGAGAGTGACGAGAAAGAACGAAAACCTTGAATCAGAACTACCACTTACTATATCAGCACAGTACGGCTTGATAGATCAAAACGAGTTCTTTGATAAGCGTATTGCAAGCCGAGATGTAAGCGGTTACTACCTGTTGAAGAAAGGTGAATTTGCTTACAATAAGAGTACATCATCTGATGCTCCGTGGGGTGCAGTAAAGAGACTTGATAGGTACGAAATGGGCGTATTATCGACACTTTACATTGTATTCGCTTTGAAAGAGGACGGAAATATCGACTCTGATTTTCTTGTTTCGTATTATGATACCGACTGTTGGCATAAGGGAGTTCAAGCCATTGCTGCAGAGGGTGCAAGAAATCACGGACTGCTCAATATCACTCCTGCCGATTACTTTGAAACAGTCCTTACAGTACCGTCCGATGTAAAGGAACAACACCAAATCGGCACTTTCTTTGCAAAGCTCGACACCCTTATCACCCTTCATCAGCGTAAGTGTGACGCTTTGCAGAAATTCAAGAAATCTATGCTTCAAAAAATGTTCCCGCAAAATGGTGAGAGTGTTCCGGAAATCAGATTCGCCGGATTTACCGATGCTTGGGAACAGCGTAAGTTCTCAGAATTAACTGAAATTAGGTCTGCTTCAAGAGTTCATAAAGATGAATGGCAGTCAAGCGGAGTACCATTTTATAGGTCAAGTGATGTTATGGCTGCATTAAATGGAACAGAAAATGAAAAGGCGTTTATCTCAGAAGAATTATATGAAAAACTATCAGCCGTATCTGGCAAATTAGAAAAAGGAGATGTGCTTGTAACTGGCGGCGGTTCTGTAGGAAAGCCCTATATAGTGCCAAATAACGAGCCTTTGTATACAAAAGACGCTGACTTGCTATGGATAAAGAACAATGAAAACTTAGATCCATATTTTGTGTATACGTTCTTCTTTTCACCAACTTTTACGGACTATCTCAACAGTGTTTCTCATGTGGGAACAATCGCACATTATACAATTACTCAACTTGGAGAAACTCCGATTACACTCCCTTGTGTATCAGAACAACAGAAAATCGGAGACTATTTCCGTAACCTTGATTTCCTTATCACCCTTCATCAGCGTAAGTTAGAAACGCTCCAAAAAATGAAGAAATCTCTGCTCCAAAAGATGTTTGTATAAAGGCGGTGAATACCTATGGCAGAACTTGAAAAGACAATAGAAGATAAGCTGATAGAACAGCTCACAGAAGGCAAAAGCCAGTGGACTTACCGCCCCGACCTGCATACCGAGGAGGAGTTATGGGCAAATCTGCGCTCTATCCTTGAGCGTGGCAATAAAGCCGTACTTGACGGCAAGCCCCTGACCGATCAGGAATTTGAACAGGTCAAGAACCAGCTTTCCTTTGCGACCTTCTACGATGCCGCCAAGTGGATCGCAGGAGAAAACGGTATCGCTCATGTTTATGTTCAGAGGGACACGGAGACAGTGCAGCTCACAGCTCTGAAACGTGACGATATTGCAGGCGGTTCAAGCGTTTATGAAGTGATAAATCAGTACAGAGCCTTAAAGGACGATGAGGAGGATATTCACAGCCAAAACCGCCGTTTTGATGTATCTCTGCTGATAAACGGTATTCCGCTTATCCATATCGAACTGAAAAACCGTCAGCATTCCTATCTTGACGGTTTCCGTCAGATACGCAAGTATATCCGTGAGGGCAAGTTTACGGGCATTTTCTCCGCAGTTCAGATGTTTGTAGTTTCCAATGCGGTCGATACAAAATATTTCGCCGCTGCCGAGGAAGAAGAACTCAACGAGAAGTTCCTTTCCGGCTGGGAGGACTTTGCAAACAACCCTGTTACCGACTATCTGAAATTTGCTGAGAACGTGCTGAAAATACCCGAAGCACACCAAATGGTGATGAAGTATGCTGTTCTCGACCAAGAAGCAAGAAAGATACTTCTGCTCCGTCCGTATCAGATACACGCTATCGAAGCAGTCAGAACGGCATCAAGACAGGGCAAATCGGGCTATATCTGGCATACAACAGGCTCAGGCAAGACCATGACGAGCTATAAGGCTGCGAGAAATCTGCTGATCGACATTCCGAGCATCGAAAAGACCATCTTCCTTATCGACCGTAAAGACCTCGACACGCAGACTACACAGGCATTTCAGTCCTATGCGAATAACGATGTGGTAGACGTTGATGAAACCGACAATGTGGGCGATCTGATCGACAAGCTGAAAAATAATAATCAGCAAGTTGTTGTCACTACCATTCAGAAGCTATCCATTGCCGTGAAAAAGCGTCTAAAGGAAGGCACTCCTGCGTATAACCGCATCAAAAATCTCCGTGTTGCTTTCATCGTGGACGAGTGCCACAGAGCCGTAACACCGAGAACACAGCGCCTTCTGGCACAGTTCTTTGTAAACTCCCTTTGGTATGGCTTTACGGGAACACCACGTTTTTCTGTAAACGCTTATCCTGCCGAGGGTGATCTTCCGAGAACTACCGACGAGCTGTACAGCAACGAGGAATTCCGCCGTGATCCTGATTATCAGGCTAAGGTGGAGCGCCGTGAACTGCCGTTCTGCTTACATCGCTATACTGTAAAAGAAGCTATCCGTGATGAAGCTGTTTTAGGCTTCCAGACCGAGCATCTCGGCGCACAGAAGCTGAAAGACGATGACAGCAACGAGGACTTGTCCGTTTATGAGACAGAAGCACATATGCTGAAAGTCCTTGATACCATCATAAATAAGTCTCAGGAGAAACTCGGCTTTAAGCATGGCAGAGGAAAGACCTATGAAGCGATACTGACCGTTAATTCGATCAAGAGGGCGCAGGCGTATTATGATCTCCTGAAACGAGTTGTAAATGGGGAAACCTCTGTCACGATCAGCGAAGAAACAAGGCGAGTATTGCCAGATTTCCCGAAATTTGCGATCACATACTCTGTTTCTAATGATGAAGATAATGAAAGCGCAGATCTGAACGTGCCTAAGATGAAGGAATCGCTTGATGATTATAACGCTATGTTCGGCACTTCCTTCGGAATTGGTGAGATCAAGGGCTATAATACAAATCTGAATGACCGCCTTGCAAGAAAGAAATCCAAATTCAAGAGCCGTGACGAACAGCTTGACCTTGTAATCGTAGTAAACAGGCTGCTTACGGGCTTTGATGCTCCTTGTCTGTCTACCGTATTTATGGACAGACAGCCGATGCACCCCCACGATATTATTCAGGCGTTTTCAAGAACAAACCGTCTGTTCGATAAGAGCAAGACCAGTGGTCAGATAGTAACTTTCCAGTCACCGCACATCTTCAAAGATGCTGTTGACGAAGCACTTATCCTTTATTCCGCAGGCGGAAAAGCCTCCGTACTGGCTCCTGATTGGGATACAGTATATGCAGACTTTACGAAAGCACTTGCTTATCTGCGTGTTACTGCGGAAACGCCTTCTGTTGTTCCAGCTCTATCAAAAGAGGGTAAAAAGCGCTTTGCTAAGGCATTTCAGGAGTTTGATAAGGTCTACACAAGTCTGAAATCATTTATCAGGTATGCTGATAACCCTCCGGAATCCTACGGAATAACGCAGGCAGAATATGACGATTACGCAGCACATTACTTAAATGTTATCCAAGAATTAAAACCCGGTCCCGGTCCTGAACCCGGTCCGGAGCCTGGACCTGAACCGCCTATCGACTTTGAATACGAACTGAAAGCATACAGCAAGGAAAAGATAGACTATGATTACATTGTCAGCCTGATTCAGTCCGTTGTATCTGCTACCGACGAGGAGCGTCAGGAACAGCACTATCAGAATCTTGTTATAGAGATCACGAAGTATATCGAGGAATTGCTGTCCTCCAATCCGAAACTCGGAGCGCTTATGCAGCAGTTGTGGGAGAAGGTACAGGAAAATCCCGATGAATTCAAGGGTAAACGAGTATCTTATGTTCTTGCTGAAATGCGAAAAGAAGCAATAGACAGCGTTCTTCGTGGATTTGCCGAGGAATGGTGCGTATCGCTCGATGCTGTCTCTTATGCGGCAGACCGCTATCAGGTCGGAGATACCGACTTGCCGGGACTAAATAACCTGAAAAAATCCGCTGATTTCGACAGCTATTCCGCAAAGCACGAAGGCATTTCCAAGTTCAAATATCATCAGTCGGTCAAAAAGGCACTGCTGACCTTGCTGAATGAAGATGTAATACCACTTCGGGACGATGATTATAGAATTGATGATACAGCATTACTTAACAAGTCCTAACATCAAAAACATCATAAAATCACGAAAAATCGCCTATTTGGGAGCTAAGTTTTTCTTAGCTCCCTGTTTTTTTATGCTTGTTTGTGCTTTTTCCTGGGAACAGCGTAAGTTCTCAGAATTAACTGAAATTAGGTCTGCTTCAAGAGTTCATAAAGATGAATGGCAGTCAAGCGGAGTACCATTTTATAGGTCAAGTGATGTTATGGCTGCATTAAATGGAACAGAAAATGAAAAGGCGTTTATCTCAGAAGAATTATATGAAAAACTATCAGCCGTATCTGGCAAATTAGAAAAAGGAGATGTGCTTGTAACTGGCGGCGGTTCTGTAGGAAAGCCCTATATAGTGCCAAATAACGAGCCTTTGTATACAAAAGACGCTGACTTGCTATGGATAAAGAACAATGAAAACTTAGATCCATATTTTGTGTATACGTTCTTCTTTTCACCAACTTTTACGGACTATCTCAACAGTGTTTCTCATGTGGGAACAATCGCACATTATACAATTACTCAACTTGGAGAAACTCCGATTACACTCCCTTGTGTATCAGAACAACAGAAAATCGGAGACTATTTCCGTAACCTTGATTTCCTTATCACCCTTCATCAGCGTGAGTGTTTTTCATTCGATTTTGGCAGTCGGAGTGCTAAAGTCGCTCAAAAAACAATTTCTTGGGAACAGCGTAAGCTGAATGAATACCTTACTGTCTCAACAAAAAAGAACACCGAAGATAAGTATGATAAGACTGATGTCTTGTCTGTTTCAGGTGAAGTCGGAGTAGTTAATCAGATAGAATTTCAGGGTAGGAGTTTTGCTGGTGCATCAGTTTCAAATTATGGTGTTGTAGAAACAGGTGATGTAGTATATACGAAGTCACCTTTGAGAGCAAATCCTTATGGCATAATTAAAGCAAACAAAGGAAAATCGGGCATTGTATCAACTTTGTATGCGGTCTATAAAACCATTCAAGGTACTGCAAATGCAGATTTTATTGAATGCTATTTTGACCTTGATGATCGGTTGAATATGTACCTAAAACCGCTTGTGAATATAGGTGCAAAACACGATATGAAGGTTACAGATGAAAACGCACTTAAAGGCGGAGTATTGTTCCCAAGTTATGAAGAACAATGCCAAATTGCAGACTTTTTCAGTCGCCTTGACACCCTTATCACCCTTCATCAGCGTGAGCCGCCAAAGGAGGATAAGATTTTGAACGATATAAAAACGGATACTCTGTTCCATGAGTATTACTGTCAGTGGCTGGTTATATATAAAGAAGGATCGGTCAGGGGCGTAACAATGCAGAAGTATCACCTGACCGCTGAATGGGTGAAGAAACTGATCCCCGATGTAAAACTCTGCGATTTTGACAGAATCACATATCAGCAGCTCATCAATGATTATGCTGAGACACACGAGCGCCAGACCACTATGGATTTTCACCATCAGCTCAAAGGAGCTATCCTTGATGCAGTTGATGACGGCTTGATCGCCCGTGATCCCACTCGCAAGGTTATCATCAAGGGCAAGTCTCCCAACGATAAAAAGAAGAAGTATCTCAGCCGTTATGAGCTTCAGAAGTTGCTTACAAGCCTGGACCTGAACAGCGGTTTGAATATGGATTGGCTTATTCTGCTTATTGCTAAGACCGGTATGCGTTTTTCCGAAGCGATTGCAGTAACGCCTATGGACTTCGATTTCACTCATCAGACGCTTAGTGTTAATAAGACTTGGGACTATAAAGGCGAGGGCGGTTTTCAGCCTACCAAGAACAAGTCCTCGGTCAGAAAGATTCGCCTTGACTGGCAGACGGTAGGACAGTTCTATGCAATCGTAAGAGAGCTGAATGATACTGCCCCTATCTTTGTTTCAAAAGAAAAGAAGATTTACAACTCTACTCTCAACGATGTGTTGGAAAGACATTGCAAAGCTGTCGGAATCCCTACTATTTCCGTTCATGGACTTCGCCATACACACGCATCGCTTCTCCTGTTCGACGGTGTTTCAATCGCCAGTGTTGCACAGAGACTCGGACACTCAAGCATCAATACTACACAGAAGACCTATTTGCACATCATCAGAGAGCTTGAAAACAAGGACATTGACCTCATCATGAAGTCGATTTCCAGTTTGCTCGACTAAGTACATAAATAATGCGGTTTACGCTGGTTTCCCTTAAAGGGCATGACGCTCAAAACGTCATGTCCTTTTTTATTTGGCTTATGCTGATGAAGGGTGATAAGGTTATCAAGATTGGTAAAGTATGCTCCAATTTTCTTTTGTTCAGCAAGACATGGGACGGATAATGCAAAATTAGCATACTCCTGAGCATTGACTCCGGGCTGACCAGAACGCTGAGATGTGATACGAATATAGCTATCATAATTGTCTGTCAAAGTATTTTGAAAGACAAAATCTGCATCATAATCTCTTTTGATTTTAGCACGAATAAGGAATCCGGCAAAATACAAATCTCCGTCAGAACTGCGATATATATAGGTTTTTCCTACACTCGCTCCAGTTCTTGCAAATAGAACATCTCCCGCTTGCAGTAAATAATCATCTGCGGTTGAGAAATCAATATCAGGTGATGTGAGATTATCTTGTATGAATAAATGTGTTGAATCATCTATGTCGGTAATCCGTATATATTTGTGCTTGCCGTCATATTCAGTGGCGGCAGCGTTTAGACCATATTCAAATGATTCTGAAATCTCGCCCAACTTACGCTGTTCCCAAGAAATTGTTTTTTGAGCTGTTTTAGCGCTTTCGCCGCTAAAATCGAACGAAAAACACTCACGCTGATGAAGGGTGATAAGGGTGTCGAGGGTTAAGAGAAACGTTGCAATTTTCTCTTGTTCCTCAGTGTTTGGAATAAGCATTTGAAACTCACACAAGTTCTTATAATACAGTCGAGTTCTTGTTCCACCCTTCTTCTGTTCAGCACAAAATGAACGAAATTCTGCACTTGAATTTATTTGTTGTACGATGAAGTCCAGATTGTTGTCATCAGAAGCATAAAACACCGGATATTCACGGCTTACAAGCCCTTTTTCAAGTCTGTTCACATTCAAATGAAACACATCATCATCGCTCATGTGACGGTAAGTACAAGCTCCGAGAGGGACAATGCTGAACATGGTTTCTGTACTATCTGTGGTCTGCTTTCCACGGTATTCATTCTGATACATTAGTCCATTTCTTGAAGATGTAAGTAACGGAAAACCCGCCTCTAATGTAGTATATTCGGAAGACTCAACAGTAAGTTCTCCAACCTTACGCTGTTCCCAGGAAATCGTCCAATAATCCTAATAGACAAGATTTATATAAACTGAGCCGACTTGTAAACAAATCGGCTCATTCACTTTGAATCCACTGGGTTTAAAGTTGCTTATTCAATTCCTTGCTTGCCCCTGCCTTTAGCCTTGTCCTTCGGAGTTTTCGGCTTCTTAGCAAGCCTTGCAGCATCACGCTTCATCTTCGCCCTCTCAAAGTAGCAAGTCTTTTCACGCTTCGGAGCGTTCTTCTTGGCTTCAATAGCTGCCTGATTCAGCTCATCAGTCACGACTTTCAGCCTTTCCGATATTCACACTAACTGCAATGACTGAAAGGAAGTATCCCTATGATTGATGAGATCTACAATAGCCGTATCGGTGCTATCAAGACAGACCACTTCTCTGATGAATGGGAGCAGACCGCTATCCCATTTGAGGAGTCGCTGACTGAGGAGCAGACAATCTTGTACCATAAGCTATGCGACTTGCAAAGTGAGACTGCCGCTGCTGAAATGAGAGCTGCGTACAAGGCAGGCTTCAAGGACGGCGTGACTCTGATGAGAGAGATTCAGGAGTAATAGAATTTTCCTAAGCGATCTTTTTCCATGTTCCCGAAATACCGCTCCAAACCCCTTGACATTTTTGTCCTCTTATGGTAGAATTAGATTGAATAGTTGTATTCTTGTTCACCAAAAGTTTACAACTAATTTCGCAGAAGGGGTTGACAGGCGTATGACGATGCGGTATAATGCTCATGTACGGTAAGGAAGCAAGCAACCGAAAACAAGAGATAGACCGCCAGCACTACACTATTCCGAACCAAAGACCAAAAGATAAGCATTGTGGGAAAATCTAAACTTTTGGATTTTCCTACAATGCCAACTACGGCGGAATCCCTCCCACTCCTTATATCTTTCTGTATACATTGAATTTGTATTTAGTAAAATGCAGACAACACCACGGATCGGCTTTTGGTTGGACAATTCCAACCAAACACCACAGCAGACAGCAGAAAACATTCTGAACGCTAGGAAGCCGGTATGATTGTTACATATAAGGGGAAGAAAAATTTCTTTTAGGTACTTGCTTTCCTAAAACTGATGTGATACAATGATTTAATCCAGAAAAGGAGTAAAAAATATGCGGCAAGGTATTCTTAAATAAAACTATAATCAAATAGTGGGAACAAAGGATTATGATAGCTCCTTTTGTAGGGGCTTAGTTTTTTGTACCCAATTTAAGAATACTTTTGCCTTATCAATTTTGACATATCCCCAAAAACAGCAATCACAAACAGGTGTATGCTGTATATGTGTATGTCCGCAACTTATAATCCCCAGTGGTAAAAGTATTTTACTGCTGGGGATTTTTATGCCCTTTGGGGCTGTAAAGGGAGGACAATCACATGAAAATAATCAATATTGGAATTCTTGCCCATGTAGACGCTGGAAAGACGACCTTGACGGAGAGCCTGCTATATGCCAGCGGAGCCATTTCAGAACCGGGGAGCGTCGAAAAAGGGACAACGAGGACGGACACCATGTTTTTGGAGCGGCAGCGTGGGATTACCATTCAAGCGGCAGTCACTTCCTTCCAGTGGCACAGATGTAAAGTTAACATTGTGGATACGCCCGGCCACATGGATTTTTTGGCGGAGGTGTACCGCTCTTTGGCTGTTTTAGATGGGGCCATCT
>ERZ506964.181-NODE-181-length-40532-cov-9.837142_pt1 | contig 40532 bp, 32 predicted proteins | sample MGYA00512893_ERZ506964 | MGnify/ENA metagenome assembly ERZ506964 | reverse complement strand
ATGCGGAAGTGTCGGAACTGGCAGACGAGCAAGACTAAGGATCTTGTGATCAATGCGATCGTGTGGGTTCAAGTCCCATCTTCCGCAGTAAGATAAGACCAAGAGTACAGAACAAAGTATTCTTGGTTTTTTTATATATAAAACCGTTCTGCTTGGAAAATAATATTGGAAAAGAAAAAAAGAAGAAAATAAAAAAATAAAAAGGAAAGAGAAGAGTTTTGTCGAATATATATAATAGAGTATTCTTTAAACATTAAGCGGAGGCACTCATGTACTACTCAGAAGAACTGATTGAAGAAGTAAGATCAAGGAATGATATTGTAGATGTGATTTCCGGATATGTCCGGCTGCAGAAGAAAGGCAGCTCTTATTTTGGATTATGTCCGTTCCATAATGAGAAATCACCGTCTTTTTCTGTGAGCAGACAGAAGCAGATGTATTACTGCTTTGGATGTGGGGCGGGAGGGAATGTTTTTACATTTCTTATGGAATATGAGAATTTTTCTTTTGTAGAAGCAGTGAAGTTTCTTGCGGACAGAGCAGGAATCGAACTTCCGGAGAGGGAATACTCGAAAGAAGCGAAGGAAAAAGCAGATTTAAAGTCTACGATTCTTGAGATGAATAAGCTGGCTGCAAAGTATTTCTACGTACAGCTGAAATCAGAGCGTGGAAGTCAGGCCTACAGTTATCTTAAGAACCGTGAACTCTCAGATGAGACGATCACAGCGTTTGGACTGGGATTTTCGAACAAATACAGTGATGATCTGTATAAGTATCTGAGAGAGAAGGGATACAGTGAAGACCTGATTCGACAGGCCGGACTGATCAACACGGATGAACGTCAGGGTGTGTACGACAAGTTTTGGAATCGTGTGATGTTTCCAATTATGGATGTCAATAACCGTGTGATCGGATTTGGTGGCCGTGTGATGGGAGATGGGAAACCGAAATATCTGAATTCACCGGAGACAGTCGTTTTTGATAAGAGCCGGAACCTTTATGGTCTGAACCGTGCCAGAACATCAAGAAAGCCATACTTTCTTCTTTGCGAAGGATATATGGATGTGATCTCTCTCCATCAGTCCGGATTTACGAATGCGGTAGCTTCATTGGGGACTGCATTGACAGCAGGGCATGCAGCTCTGATCAAGCGTTATGTCCAGGAAGTTTATCTGACTTATGACAGTGATGAAGCCGGTACAAGAGCAGCACTTCGCGCAGTGCCGATCTTGCGGGAGGCCGGGATTTCTGCTAAAGTTGTAAGGATGGATCCATATAAAGATCCGGATGAATTCATTAAGAACCTTGGAGCAGAAGAATATGAGAAGCGGATCCATGCGGCGCGTAATGGATTCATGTTCAGCCTGGAGATGCTGGAGAAACAATATGATATGAATTCTCCGGAAGGCAAGACAGATTTCTTCAAGGAAGTGTCGAGGAGACTGCTTGAATTCGAAGATGAGCTGGAGCGTAACAACTATATCGAAGCTGTTGCAACAGCATACCGGGTCAGCCGGGAAAGCCTGGAGAAGATGGTCGCAAAGATGGCTGTGAATGCCGGAATGGCGAGACCGGTCGCAAGACCGAAACGGGCAGAAGGATCTGAGAAGAAGCAAAAGGAAGACGGAATCCTTACTTCACAGAAAGCATTGTTGACCTGGATGATCGATGATGACAGGCTCTTTGATCAGATCAGTCAGTACATAAGCCCGGGTGATTTTACAGAAAGTCTGTATCGGACGGTTGCAGAACTTTTATATGAGCAGAGAAAGCAGGGAGCCTTGAATCCTGCGAAGATCCTGAATCATTTCACAGAGGAAGAAGATCACAGAGAAGCAGCCTCTTTGTTTAACACAAGAATTAAAGAGCTGAAGACAAAGGAAGAGAGAGAACAGGCTTTACAGGAGACGATCCTGCGGGTGAAGAGTTATAGCATTGAGCATCAGACAATGAATCTCGACCCGACAGATATGCGGGGGTTACAGCATTTGATGGAAGAAAAACGGAAGCTGGAGAACCTGAAGAATTTGAATATTACAATTCAATAAGGATAAAATAAAACAAGACAGGCTGCGGATGCGCGCAGCGAAGGAAGGAAGAACACATGGACGATATTACACAGAAATTTCTTGATAGATTGAAAGACCTGGTTGCACTTGGTAAAAAGAAAAAGAGCATACTGGATGTCCAGGAGATCAATGATTTTTTCAATGATATGGAACTCAATGCAGATCAGATGGAGAAGGTATTTGATTACCTTGAGGCAAATAACATTGATGTGCTGCGCATTAGCGGAGATACACCGGATGAGGTGGATGTAGATCTGGATGACATTATCATATCTGAGGAAGACGACGTGGATATGGAGAATATCGACCTGTCAGTTCCGGAAGGCGTGAGCATCGAAGATCCGGTCCGTATGTACTTAAAGGAGATCGGTAAGGTACCTCTTCTGAGTGCGGAACGTGAGATCGAGCTTGCACAGAGAATGGAAGAAGGCGATGAGGAAGCCAAGAAAGAGCTTGCAGAAGCGAACTTAAGACTTGTAGTCAGCATTGCAAAGAGATATGTTGGAAGAGGCATGTTATTCCTTGATCTGATCCAGGAGGGTAACCTCGGTCTGATCAAAGCAGTTGAAAAGTTTGATTATCACAAGGGATATAAGTTCAGTACTTATGCTACATGGTGGATCCGTCAGGCGATCACAAGAGCGATTGCGGATCAGGCAAGAACAATCCGTATCCCGGTTCATATGGTTGAGACGATCAACAAGCTGATCCGTGTATCCAGACAGCTTCTTCAGGAACTGGGAAGAGAACCGCTTCCGGAAGAGATTGCCAAGGAGATGGATATGCCGGTAGAACGTGTACGTGAGATCCTGAAGATTTCACAGGAACCGGTTTCTCTTGAGACACCGATCGGTGAAGAGGAAGACAGCCACCTTGGAGACTTTATCCAGGATGATAATGTACCGGTTCCGGCAGAGGCGGCTGCACAGACACTTCTGAAAGAGCAGCTGGATGAAGTACTGGATACATTGACAGAGAGAGAGCAGAAAGTCCTCCGTCTTCGTTTCGGAATGAATGACGGAAGAGCACGTACACTTGAAGAGGTAGGACGAGAGTTTGATGTAACAAGAGAGCGTATCCGTCAGATCGAGGCGAAAGCACTCCGTAAGCTCCGTCACCCAAGCAGAAGCAGAAAACTGAGGGATTATCTGGATTAATGATGGAATTATCGAAAAGATTACAGGCGGTCGCAGATCTTGTGACCGCCCATTATAAATTAGCGGACATTGGAACGGATCATGCATATATTCCGATTTATCTGACACAGCAGAAGAAGATTACAGAAGCAGTTGCACTTGATGTCAATGAAGGACCACTGCAGCGAGCAGAGGAACATGTCCGCGAGAATGGACTTGAAGCAGAGATAGAGACGAGGCTTTCCAATGGATTTCAGGCATTACAGCCGGGAGAAGTCCAGTCTGCGGTCATCGCAGGAATGGGCGGCGGACTTGTGATCCGGATCCTGACAGAAGGAGCGGAAGTGGTGCGAAAGCTTGAGGAGTGTATCCTTCAGCCACAGTCAGAGATTGAGAAAGTGCGGGCATTTCTTCTTGAGAAGGGATATGAATTTCTGGAAGAAGATATGGTCTGTGAAGATGGAAAATATTATCCTATGATGAAGGTAAGACCACCGGTAGCTGATACAGCAGGCGAAGATACAGAAGTAAAGTGTTGGGATACGGTTCAGTTAAAATATGGAAAGCTTTTGCTGGAGAAACAACATCCGGTACTCAGAGAGTATCTGGAAAGAGAGATACGCATTTATCAAGGTATTTTAGAAGGATTGAAAGCGAAAGATTCTGACCGGATCCGTCAGAGAAAAGAAGAATTGGAACAGGAACTTGTAGAAGCAGAGAAAGGGATGAAATATTATGCAGTGTAAAGAGATTATACAGGTAATAGAGGCAACATTCCCGCGAACAGCAGCTTTGGGATTTGACAATGTAGGACTGCTTGCAGGACGTTCAGAGAAAGAGGTGTCCAGGATTTATCTGGCACTGGATGCAACAGATGTTGTGATCGACCGTGCGATCAAGGAAGGTGCGGACATGCTGATCACACATCACCCGCTTTTATTCTCAGCGGTAAAAAAAGTGACGGATGAAGATTTTATTACAAGAAGAATTGTGAAGCTGATTCAGAATGACATTTCCTATTATGCAATGCATACGAATTATGATGTGCTTGGTATGGCAGAACTGTCCGGAAAGATCATGGATCTTCAGAATGGGGAAGTGTTAGATGTTACCTATACAGATGAAGAAGGGAATCCGGAAGGAATCGGAAGAATCGGTAATCTGGAGAAAGATATGACATTGGAAGAGTGCTGTGTCTATGTGAAACACAGACTTGAACTTGGAAGTCTGAAAGTATTTGGAGATATGCAGAAGAAAGTACATCGTCTTGCAATTTCTCCAGGATCAGGAAAGAGCTCGATTGCAGTTGCTCTCGAGAAGGGGGCAGATGTTCTTGTGACAGGAGATATCGGTCATCATGATGGAATTGATGCAGTAGAGCAGGGGCTTGCAGTAATTGATGCAGGACATTATGGCACAGAATATATTTTTATTGAAGATATGAAGCAGTTCTTTGAGAAGAAGCTTCCGGTGCTGGATGTACTTACAGATCCAATCGAGCATCCGTTCCAGATCATATAATCAGAAGTGAACGCATAATAATGTTCAGCAGGGCAGTTGTGGGAAGAAAGCAGTTCACAAAGACAGTGGAGGTGGCTGAGGAGTTGGAAAGTCAGAAATGTAAGGTTATGATAAGCGGAAAAGAGTATCTTTATGAGAAGGGGACGTCTTATCAGGAGATCGCGAAGGATTTTCAGAAAGAGTATAAACATCAGATCGCACTTGTGATGCTGGATGGACATCGTCTGCAAGAACTTAGAAAACAGGTTTCCGGAGACTGTACGCTGCAATTTATTACAACACAGGATACGGCGGGGTATGACACGTATCGGAGAAGTGTCTGCTTTCTTTTTATTAAGGCAGTACACGATGTGATTGGCCATGAGCGTCCGCAACAGGTGCGTGTACGGATTCATTTTTCGTTAGGTGCAGGATTTTACTGTACGGTGGAAGGAATCGATCATGTGGGAATGGAATTCCAATGGAAAGTTGAAGAACGCATGTATGAACTTGTACAGCAGAGACTTCCAATCACAAAAGAGTTGATCCATACAGAAGAGGCAGTGGAATTATTCCATCGATATGGGATGTTTGATAAAGAACGTCTGTTCCGGTATCGGAGAAGTTCCCACGTGAATCTGTATGCCATGAATGAATTCCGTGACTATTATTATGGTTATATGATGCCGGATACAGGAGATTTGAAGTATTTTGCATTGTATCTGTATCAGGGCGGAATCGTACTTCAAATGCCGCTGAAAGACGAACCGGAGAAAGTCCCTTTATTTGTGCCAAAGGATAAGCTGTTTCGTGTACTCAGTGAGTCTGTGAGATGGGGAGACCAGCAGGGGATTGATACCGTCGGCGCGCTCAATGACATGATCACGCAGGATGATATGCGTGAGATTGTTCTTGTGCAGGAGGCATTCCAGGAGCGCAAGATCGGAGAGATCGCAAAGCAGATCGCAGATCGTCCGGGGGTAAAGTTTGTTCTGATCGCAGGACCTTCTTCTTCCGGTAAGACAACATTTTCACATCGCTTATCCATTCAGCTCAGAGTGAACGGGCTTCATCCACATCCGATTTCTGTAGATAATTATTTCGTGGATCGGGAGAAAACACCGAAAGACGAGGATGGAAATTATAACTTCGAATGCATTGAAGCAATCGATGTGGAAAAGTTCAATGAGGATATGAGCAATCTGCTGGCAGGCGAGGAAGTCTATCTTCCGGTTTTTGACTTTAAGAGCGGTAAACGGAATTTTGAAACAAAGCCAAAGAAACTCGGTGAAAATGATATCCTTGTAATCGAAGGAATCCATTGCCTGAATCCGAAGCTGACAGAACAGTTATGTGATGACCGGAAATTCAGGATCTATATCAGTGCATTAACACAGCTGAATATTGATGAGCATAACCGGATTCCGTCTACAGACGGACGTTTGATCCGAAGACTTGTCAGGGATGCAAGAACAAGAGGGGCATCGGCGACGAAGACCATCTCAATGTGGCCGTCAGTGAGAAGAGGAGAAGAGAAGAATATTTTCCCATATCAGGAATATGCAGATGTGATGTTTAACTCTTCCCTGATCTATGAACTGGCAGTGTTGAAACAGTATGTGGAGCCGTTGCTTCTTGGCGTAAGCAAAGACTCTCCGGAATATGTTGAAGCAAAGCGGTTGTTGAAATTCCTGGATTATTTTGTAGGAATCGGAAATGACAATGTGCCAACGAATTCACTTTTGAGAGAATTTATTGGCGGTGGATGTTTCCATGTCTAATGCAATAGAAAGATAGAAGAAAGAGGATACATAGAAAACTTGTATGTGACAAGAATTTCTATGTATCCTCTTTGCATTAAGATACCTCTTTGTTGATCATATCCTGCAATAAGCAGAAATATACAATATCTAATCCTAAAATCGAGAGAACCAGGTAGAGAATAGAAGAATTCCCCTGTATTCCTCTGATGCGGTCACAGCGTTCTCCCATCTTATAAGCCCAGTAAATACCATAGATTCCACAGGTGATCAAAGAAAATAGGAATACCATGCCTCCGCTTGTTGCCTGTGGCTCTCCGGCCAGCTGATTCACCTCATCATTCAGCTTGATCATCCAGTAGATACTGTAGATGCCGCAGGTGAGAAAAGAAAAAACAATTGCAAGTACAAGATTACGTGGCATAATGCCTGCAGTTGACCCGTTCCGGTAATAATTGTTCTGATTATAGTTGTTCTGGTATGCATTCTGGTAATATGCATTCTGCTGGAACTGGCTTTCCTGCTGCTTTTGATTCTCCTGTGTATGAGCATTATCATTAGGAGCAGGAAGCGGAGCACCACATTCCTGACAGAAAGAAGCACTGTCTTCGCAGAGTGAATTACATTTTGGACAGATTTTCATAGAAGATTCTCCTTTGCATGAATTAGTTCGAAAAATGTCAGAAGTTGACAAGATCCTTCTGAAAAGTATCGTAGCATAAAAAGATACAAGTTACAAGAAATGTAGCCAAGTTTTAGGATATCTTAAGATATTCGATAGAAATAAACCTGGAATATGCATAATATTCTTCCTTTTTCTTTCAAAAAGTTTGTGGTAGAATAGTAATGTTTCTGAAAACAAAACATGAGGAGATGAAAGTATGCCAGTATTTGACTTTAACAGTGCACCGGAAGATAAGAAAGAAGTTCAGTGTACTTATACAACATTTTGTTCCAACGAAGACCATGCGACACCAGAGTGTCCGATTCTTGTTCTGGATAACCAGAACCGGAAGTGGAACCATCATTCCTGCGGTGTGTTTACCAATCAGAATAAGCAGACCGCATTTGAGTTTGATGAAAAGGACGGAACATGCAGTGCAGATATCCTGAAAGTGGATGCACGTTTTGTCAGCCTTTTAAAATGGCTTGGAGAAAATCACATTAATGTACGTCTTTCCGGAGAAAATAAGCCGGATGGTTATGCCGTTTACAGAATCCGTGAGATCGCATTTGGAGGCGGAACAAAATTATCTGCTGAGGACGGCTTCCTTCAGTTTATGATCGAGCGGCTGTTTGCAAGTGATGCGCCAAAAGAAGAGATCAATGATGACGAGCAGGAAGAGTCCGGAGATGACATGAAGCTTACAAGTATTCAGAGTATTACAGACTTTATGACATGCGCAGGACGTACACTTCCGGATAACATTCGTCTGTGGGCAAGAAGAAATCTTGCAGTTGCACGTTCTCACGAGGTCTCTCAGGAAGAGCGCCGTCACGCACAGAGAGCACTATCTATTATGATGAATATTCAGTGGAAGAGTAATTACTTTGAAGCAATCGATCCGGATGAAGCGAGAAGAATTCTGGATGAAGAGCTGTATGGAATGGAGAAAGTAAAGCAGAGAATCATAGAGACGATCATTCAGATCAACCGTACACATACACTTCCGGCGTACGGACTTCTGCTTGTCGGACCGGCAGGAACAGGTAAATCCCAGATTGCTTATGCCGTTGCAAGAATCCTTAAACTTCCTTGGACAACACTGGATATGAGTTCCATTAACGATCCGGAACAGCTGACAGGAAGTTCAAGAATCTATTCGAACGCAAAGCCAGGTATTATCATGGAAGCATTCTCCATGGCAGGGGAATCCAATCTGGTATTCATTATTAATGAGCTGGATAAGGCGGCATCCGGAAAGGGAAACGGAAACCCGGCAGATGTTTTACTTACACTGCTGGACAACCTTGGATTTACAGACAATTACATGGAGTGTATGATCCCTACCGTTGGTGTATATCCAATCGCTACAGCGAATGACAAGGATCAGATCAGTGCACCGCTCATGTCCCGTTTCGCTGTCATTGATATCCCGGATTATACACCGGAAGAGAAGAAAGTAATCTTCTCCAAATTCGCACTTCCGAAGGTGCTGAAACGCATGAGCCTGAAGGCAGAAGAGTGCATTATGACAGATGAGGCACTCAATGAAGTGATTGAACTGTACTCCAATACATCAGGAATCCGAGATCTGGAACAGGCAGCAGAACACATCGCAGCGAATGCATTGTATCAGATTGAGGTGAACCATGTGGAGAGTGTTGAATTTGATGCAGAGATGGTAAGAGAACTGCTTGGATAAAGTTGGGCTTTGCCCTGAAAAAATGAGCTCTGGAAAGTTTTGATTTTCCAAAGCTCATTTTTTGAATTCCTACTGTCTATAGTACTGCAGGAACTCCCCGATTTTACCAACCGCCTCTTTCAGCACTTCAATACGCGGCAGATAAACCACACGGAAATGATCCGGCTGATGCCAGTTAAATCCACTTCCCTGAACGATCAGGATCTTCTTGTCACGAAGCAGATCAAGAGCAAATTTCTCATCATTCACAATATTGAACTTCTTCGTATCAATCTTCGGGAACATATAAAATGCAGCCTGCGGTTTTACTGCGCTGATTCCCGGAATATCCGTCAGAGCCTTGTAAACATATTCACGCTGCTCGTAAATACGTCCACCCGGAACAATATAATCATTTACACTCTGGTGTCCGCCAAGAGCTGTCTGTACAATGGACTGTGCCGGAACGTTAGAGCAAAGACGCATGTTGGAAAGCATCTTGATTCCTTCGATATAGTCTCTTGCAATATTTTTATTTCCACTTAAGATCATCCATCCGATACGGAATCCAGCGATCATATGGGACTTGGACAGTCCGCTGAATGTCACGCAGAACAGATCCGGTGCGAGAGAAGCGATAGAAACATGCTCTTTTCCATCCATAACAAGACGGTCATAAATCTCATCAGAGAAAATGATCAGCTGGTGTTCTCTTGCGAGATCTACAATCTGCTGCAGTACTTCCTTCGGATAAAGAGCACCGGTCGGATTGTTTGGATTGATAATAACAATCGCTTTTGTACGGTCATTGATCTTCTTACGCATATCCTCGATATCCGGATACCAGTCAGACTGCTCATCACAGATATAGTGCACAGGCTTTCCACCGGCAAGTGTAGCACAAGCTGTCCAGAGCGGATAATCCGGAGACGGGATCAGAATCTCATCCCCTGTATCCAAAAGAGCAGACATCGTAAGATTGATCAGTTCACTGACACCATTTCCTGTGTAAATATCGCTCATCGTTACATTCGGCAGGTGCTTTAACTGGGCATACTGCATGATCGCTTTTCGCGCAGAGAACAGACCGGCAGAAGCAGAGTAGCCTTCGCAGTCAGAAAGCTGACGGCTCATGTCATAGATCACCTCATCCGGTGTACGGAAGCCAAATGGAGCCGGATTTCCGATATTAAGCTTCAGTACATGAGTTCCCATCTCTTCCATTCTGGCAGCCTCATCAACAACGGGACCTCTCACATCATATAATACATTATTTAACTTGGATGATTTCTTGAATTCTCTCACTTTCATACCTCCTGAATTATCTGCGGATGTCTGTATCTTATCAACATCTGACAGTGTGGAATCATTATCATTATTATTGTTTAACCAGTCAGGATCAACCTGCAGGGCATCTGCCAGAAAATGTAAGATGTCGGTACGCGGGATTGTCTTCCCACTGACATACTGGCTGACATGACTTTTCCCAAGCTTGATCCCTTTCTGCTGGGCAAGACGAACAAGATCAACCTGCTTCAGGCCTTGCTCGTTCATAGCGGCTTTTAATCTGTCTGCAAAGGTTTCCATAAAGTTCCTTTCTGGGGTCATCCTTCCAGAGGTCAGACCCCATTAATAAAGTATTAACAAAACATAAAGTTCAATTTAAAATCTGCTTCAATACGAAAATCTCTAAAAAGTTCAATTTAAAAGTTCAAAACTTTAGTCAGAGTATACCACGATAAATGAAAAAGTTCAATAAAAAAATTACTGTTATAGAAAATCCGCAAAATCACGGTATCATTAAGAAAATATGATATACTAAAAGTGTTTATTACAGCAAAATACAAAGTACACAGAACGAAGGGAAACAGGGAAATGATTCTTGAAAATGAAAAAATAAAACAGGCATTGGAATATATAAAGGAAGAAGATCCGGCGACGACTCAGGATACGCTCAATATGTGTCAGATCCCGGCACCTTCTTATAAGGAAGAGAAAAAAGCGGAGTATATCCGGGAGCGGTTCCGGGAGATCGGGCTTAGGGATGTCAGGATTGACGCTGTTGGAAATGTGCTTGGGATCTGGCCGGGAACCAGTGAAGGACCAAGTGTAATGCTTGCAGCACACACAGACACAGTATTTCCGGAAGGGACAGATCTGACGATAAGAAAAAAAGGAAATCGTTATTATTGTCCCGGCATTAACGATGACACACATGCAGTGGCGGAGATGATTGCAGTGGCGAAAGCAATGATTCATGCAGATCTTCACACAAAAGGGGACTTGATCTTCTGTGCAAATGTGTGTGAAGAAGGACTTGGAGATCTAAGGGGCGTGAAGTATCTGTTCGGATACGACAACAAAGCTTCAGAAGAATGTCCAAAGGTAGATGCATTTGTCTCGATTGATAACCAGTATACGGGCGGGGTGATCTATACGGCAACAGGAAGTCACCGTTATGAGGTGACATTTACCGGAAGAGGTGGTCACAGTTTCCAGAACTTTGGCATTCCTAATCCAATCCATGCAATGGGACGAGCCATCGCACAGATCGCAGAATTCCAGGTCCCGAATGAGCCGAAGACAACATTTAACGTAGGAGTGATCCAGGGAGGAACTTCTGTAAATACAATTTCAGGTTCTGCATCCATGCTGGTAGACCTCCGTTCGGACAGCGAAGAAGAGCTGAACCGACTGGATGAAGAACTTCATAAAGTGATCAAACAGGCAGTGGAAGAAGAAAATGCAAGATGGGATGCTTCAAAGCCGCAGATCAAAGTGCAGATCGAAGGACGCGGTGTGAGACCGGCGGGGGCACAGCCAAAGGACTGTGCGATCGTGAAAGCAGCATTCCGGGCGGCAGAACTGCTGGGGATTGAACCGGAGTATCGGTATGAGAGCAGTACAGATGCGAATATCCCGATCAGTATGGGAATCCCGGCAATCACTGTTGGAAGAGGTGGAGAAGAAGACGGAATCCATACCCTTCAGGAATGGTATGAGCCAAAAGAAGCATGGCTTGGACCACAGAGAGATTTGCTTCTGATGATTCTGCTTGCCGGGGCAGAAGGAGTCTGTGAGCCGGCTATAGAAAAAAGATAAAAAATCTTAAGAAAATATCAATGTCTTTTTAGGCACATTTCCTGTATACTGATGGTATGAGAGAATATTTTGTGCAGATTGTACCGGATGTCCCGGAGATTTTATCTTTTGCACAAAAAGAAGAAAAATAAAACAAAGCAGGAGGGCAAAAGATGCGGGGAATCAGAAAGCAGTCATCCGACACACAGAGCTCCAGTCAGCCGAAAGAAAAAAGAAGATTGGATACAAAACAGAAAAAAGGAGTGTTGATCGGCGGAGGTATCTTCCTTGTGGCAGTGATCGCCCTGATTCTTGTGAAGAATCTGACAGGTGGAGGTGGAGCAGATGGAGAGAATGTTCTCTATGCGGATTCCGTCGGAATGATCACAGGGACAGGACTTGGGACACAGAACCGGTTTACAGGAGTGGTTGAAGCACAGGATACGTTGAAACTGACACTGGCAGACAATCAGAAGGTAAAACAGATCTTTGTTGAAAAAGGGCAGGAAGTAGAGCCTGGAACAAAGCTGTTTGAATACGATACAGAAGAGCTTGCCATGACATTAGATCAGGGAAAACTGGAGCTTGAGAAGATCACGAACAACATCAGCAGTCTGAATTCACAGATCGCGACACTTACAACGGAGAAGAAGAGTGCACCGGCCAGCGAACAGCTGTCCTATACGACACAGATCCAGGAACTTCAGATGGAGATCAAGCAGGAAGAGTACAATTATAAAGTAAAAGAGCTGGAAGTAAACCGTACACAGAAGAGCCTGGAACAGTCTACAGTAACTTCTACAGTTGCCGGAATTGTACAGGAGATCAACGAACAGCAGGGAACAGACCCTTCTACAGGAGAGTCCAAACCGTTTATGAGTATCCTTTCTACAGGAAAATACAGAATCAAAGGAAAGATCAGCGAGCAGAACATCGGAGATCTGACACCGGGCACACAGGTGACGATCCGCTCCAGAGTGAATGAAGATGAGATCTGGACAGGTACAGTAGATAACGTAGACACAGAGAAGCCGGAGAACAGTTCCCAGGATTCTATGAGTTATGGTTCTGAGAACAGCGATAATCAGGCAACAAAGTATCCATTCTATGTCACATTGGATACAGTGGATGGATTGATGCTCGGACAGCATGTCTATATCGAGACAAGTACTTCACTGGAAGCAGACAAGATGTGGCTGATGCGTGACTACATTGTAGACGCAGATTCAGATCATCCATATGTATGGGTAGCAGGAGATAATGACAAGCTGGAGAAGCGTTCTGTTACACTCGGAGAGACGAACGAAGATATGGGAACCTGTGAGATCGTAGACGGATTGAAAGCTTCTGATTACATTGTATGGCCAAGCGAGGAGTGCAAAAAAGGTGCAGCTGTTGTGAAGAACGATTCAGGTACATCAGGCAGTACTTCAGATATGTCAGGAGCCGAGGGCGGTTACGAAGAACCTGTAGAAGAGAATGCAATGCAGGAAGGAGTTCCGGGAACGGAGGAGAGTGTGGATGAATAAAAAGAAAATAATCAAGATCGGCATTCCTGTGGCAGCAGGCTGTATCGTTCTTGCACTTGGAATCGGTTTCGCAGTGAAGAACAGCGGAAAGGCTGTTAAAGTAGCTCCTGTCAGCAGTTTGAATTCCGGCGGCTGGTACGATGATAGTGGGATTGCAAGTTACGGAACCGTCACAACGAACCAGAAGCAGGACATTTACGTGGATGATACTATGCCGATCACACAGGTTTACGTGAAAGCCGGGGATATGGTGAAAGTTGGAGACCGTCTTGTGGCATATGACACGACACTTTCTTCCCTGGAACTTGAGATGAAAGAAATGCAGATTCAGGGGATTGACCTGAACATTCAGAACCTGCAGAAAGAGATCACCCAGCTCAAGGGGACGAAGACCGCGAAGGCAGATACAGGGGCATCCGTCGTGCAGACAAGCGCAGATGGAGAACAGCAGCCAACTGTACAGAAGATGAGTGCTGTAAAGACAACCGTTCTTAATACATCAAAAGAGGATGAGAATAAAAAACCGGATGGTGATACCTCGAAGGATGATACGACAAAAGATGATACGGCAAAAGATGACAACACAAAAGACGATGCTTCGAAAGATGATAATGCGAAGGATGACACATCCAAAGATGATAATAAAAAAGACGATGTACCGTCTTCCGCAATTGAGCGTCCATTCCCTGAAGCATTAAAGGGAAAAGAGGTTTACAGTGGGATTACATTAGATTCTGTTCCTTATAATAAAGAAGACGCAGACGGAACAATGGAAAAACCGTATCGTTATCTTTGCGCACCGGGGGCAGCCGTAAATGCACCGTTTATGCTTAAAGTATTAAAAGAGGGTCAAGTGTGTGCCTTTGATGTAGTAGATAACGCAGAAGCGCCGACCAAATTCATTTCCTGCTGGATACTGGATGGAAAAACAGGACAGGTAGTCATACCGGATTCACAACCAACTCCAGACCCGGAGCCGACTCCAAATCCAGAGCCAACTCCGGAACCAGAGCCAACTCCAGAACCAGAGCCAACTCCGGAACCGGATATTTCAGAAGATCCGGTTATCCCAGACACCCCGGACCTCCCGTCAAAGGAAGAAGTGACGAAGCAAATCAAGGAGAAAGAGCAGAAGATCAAAGATCTGGATCTTTCCAGGAGATCCGCTGAACTGGAACTGAAAAAGCTGAAGAAAAAGGTCGGGGACGGCGTGATTAAAAGTACGGTAGAAGGTGTAGTCAAAGAAGCGACTGACGAAGCGTCTGCAAAGAATGAGAACAAACCGGTTGTCAGCGTTGTCGGAGAAGAAGGTTTCTATGTGACCGGAAGAGTCGGAGAGACAATGCTTGATCAGATCAAAGAAGGAATGACTGCGACTGTAATGTCCTGGCAGTCGGGAGAATCCTACGAAGCGACAGTTACAGGTGTTGGCAACTCACCGGTAAGCGATTATTCCACAGGAGAGAACCAGAATCAGTCCTTCTATCCGTTCACGCTCGTGATCCACGGAGACGCAAATCTCTCGAATGGTGAGTCTGTGAATCTGTCGATGGATGGAATTGCAGCAGGCAGTGATGGATCAATCTATCTTGAAAAAATGTTTGTCCGCGAGGAAGGAAACCGCTATTATGTCTACAAGCGGGGCGATAACGGCAGATTAACAAAACAGTATGTAGAGGTTGGCAAAAATATGTACAATTCACTGGAGATCACCTCCGGCCTCACAATGGACGACATGATCGCATTCCCTTACGGCAGAGATGTTAAAGAAGGCGCAAAGACACAGGAAGCAGATACCCTGTACGACTATTATTAAGAAGACTGAACAGTATCAAAATGAAAGAGAGTGAGGTGCCATTATGTTAGAAGACATCAGACTGGCGTTTCAGGGAATCTGGAATCATAAATTAAGATCTGCGCTCACAATGCTCGGAATCATCATAGGAATCGGTTCCATTATAGCAATTGTGTCCACGATCAAAGGAACGAATGAACAGATTAAGAAGAATCTGGTTGGTGCAGGAAATGACGCGGTAAATGTACAGCTCTATCAGGGTGACTGGCCGATCGATCTGCAGTATCAGTCACTCCCGGACGGAGTGCCGGAGATCTCAGACGAGACATTGCAGGAAGTCGTTGAACTCCCGGAAGTGGAGACAGCGTCTTTATATCATACAAGAAATGAATACGACGCAGTTTACCGCGGCGCAAAGTCATTAAGTAACAGCGTGATTCTCGGAATTGACAGAAATTATCTGGATGTTTACGGATATCAGGTGACCAAAGGAAGAGGATTAACAGACAAAGATTATTCCGAAGGACGAAAAGTAGCCTTGATAGACAAGACAACAGCGGCAAGTTTATTCGACAATGCAGATGTGATCGGAAGAACGATCGAAATTAAAGGAGAACCTTTTGTTGTCGTTGGAATGGTTGCGAAGAAAGCAGAGTCCCAGCCGGTAATCAACTCAATGGAAGATTACTACCGCTACATGTCAGATGACCAGAGTGGAAAGATCATTATTCCGGATAATGTATGGCCGGTCATCTACCAGTATGACGAACCACAGAACCTTGTCGTGCGTGCAAAAAGTACAGATGATATGACAACGGCAGGAGAGAAAGCCGCAGATATTTTAAATGCTATGCTGACAGTTTCAGATGATACCGTGAAATACAAAGGAGAAGATCTGTTAGAACAGGCAACACAGATCCAGGAGATCAGCAACTCGACAAATCAGCAGCTGATCTGGATCGCCAGTATTTCCCTGTTAGTTGGTGGAATCGGAGTTATGAATATCATGCTCGTGTCGGTTACAGAACGTACCGGCGAGATTGGATTAAAGAAGGCACTCGGAGCGAGAAAGCGCAGAATTCTGACACAGTTCCTGACAGAGGCGGCGGTGCTGACACTGCTTGGAGGAATTATAGGTGTTCTTGGAGGAATCGCACTTGCGTACATTATATCCAAAGTCTCAGCAGTTCCGGTAGCGATCAGCGGAGTTTCGATTGTGATCGCAGTGCTGTTCTCCACACTGATCGGTATTATCTTCGGACTGATCCCGTCCGTGAAAGCGGCGAACATGAATCCAATCGAGGCACTTAGACATGAATAAAAAAACAGTGGAAAAAGAAAATACTTGTTTCAATTTCCTTCCATATCTGTTATAGTATGTGTTAATTAAAAGAGTCAGGAGAATCTGAGTGATCGGATTCTCCGTCTTTCTATGCAAAGAGAAAATAGCAATTATTAAAAGGAAAAGAGAAAAGGGGCATGTAGATTTGAGCAGCAGTACATTAGAGGGAAAGAAAAAGACAGAGAACGGAACAAAGAGGCTGATCTTCACAGCAGTATCTATCTTGCTGGAGATTGTCTTCCTTCTCTTTCTGTTCACAAAGGTAAGTGAATACGCAACCATTATTGACTGGGCAACAAGAATCGTGGCAATCTTTCTTGTGCTTGGACTTTACAGCATGGATAAGACTTCATCGATGAAAATGCCATGGATCATACTGATGCTTGCATTCCCGATTCTTGGTGTGAGTCTTTATCTTCTCGTAGGTCTGAACGGAAGCACGAAGAAGATGCGGGCAAGATATGAAGAGATTGATAAAAAACTGCTCCCATATCTTCCGGATAACAGACAGATTCTCGAATGGATGAAAGAAGAGAGTCCGCAGGCGGGGGCAATCGCTTCTTATCTGACGAATTACTCTTGTTACCCGGTTTATCAGAACACAGATGTTACATATTATGATGAGGCGATCAAAGGGCTGGATGCACAGCTGGAGGATCTTTCAAAGGCAGAAAAGTTCATCTTTATGGAGTATCATGCCATCGAAGACGAAGAGGCATGGCAACGGATCCAGACGGTACTTGAAGACCGTGTGAAAGCAGGCGTAGAAGTTCGTATCTTCTATGATGATATGGGATCGATCTGGTTTGTGAACATGGATTTTGCAACAAAACTGAAATCTTTAGGAATCAAATGCCGTGTATTTAACCCAATTCTGCCGGGACTGAATATGTTCCTGAACAATCGCGATCACCGGAAGATTACTGTGATTGATGGAAAGGTTGCTTACACAGGTGGATACAATCTGGCGAATGAGTATTTCAACATCACACATCCGTATGGAATCTGGAAAGATACCGGGATCCGTATGGAAGGAGATGCAGTCAAGTCTATGACAGTAGCATTTCTGGAAATGTGGAATGCAGCCGGAAATGTAAAGTCAAAAGAACTTGTACCGGAGAAATATGTGATCAACCATGCATACCAGGCACAACAGCGTGGTTATGTCCAGCCATATGCAGACAGTCCGCTCGATGGTGAGCAGGTAGGTGAGGAAGTATATATCAGTATGGCGAACAAAGCGGAGAAATACTGCTGGTTTATCACTCCATACCTGATTATCACAGACGAGATGACGCATGCACTCACACTGGCAGCAAAGCGTGGTGTTGATGTGCGTATCATAACACCGGGAATCCCGGACAAGAAGATGGTTTACAGTGTGACCCGTTCCTTCTATCATAATCTGGTTAAGCATGGAGTCCGTATCTATGAGTGGACACCGGGATTCTGTCATGCGAAGATGAGTGTGGCAGATGATAAAATGGCGACCTGTGGAACGATCAATCTCGATTACCGCAGCCTGTACCATCACTTTGAGAATGGATGCTTCCTGGCAGATTGCGACGCAGTGCTGGAGATCCGGGATGATCTGATCCGCACGATGGGAGAAAGCAGAGAAGTGACAGAGCAGTATAAAGAAGGAAGAAGTGCGGGCTTAAGACTCGGACAGCTGATCTTACGTCTGTTTGCGGAGCTGCTCTGATAATATCGTTTGTGGGTTGAATTTGCATTGGATTGATTGTATAATGAACTTGATTGTTGAGAAATTAACAATAGGTTTTTTATGAAATGGATGGTCTGCCGGTCAGAAGATACTGAACCCGACAGCCGGATATGAACTTTATTTTATGAAGGAGGAATCAACGATGATTACCTGGAACAATTTGGATAAGCTTACTTCTTATCAGGAACTTGAGAAGACAGAAAGTGTAGACCTCGCAGCAGTGATGGCCGGAGAGAACGGAGCAGAGCGTGTGAAGAACTACAGCGTTCCGATGGCAGAAGGATTAGCATACAATTATGCAGCGAAGAAAGTGGATGACACAGTTCTCGCAGCTCTTGAGAAACTGGCAGAAGAAGCACAGCTGACAGAGAAGTTCGAAGCACTTTACAACGGAGAAGTTGTGAACACAGGAGAGAAGCGTCTCGTACTTCACCATATGACACGCGGACAGCTCGGAGATGCTGTTGAGGCTGACGGTGTAGACAAGCGTACTTTCTATGTAGAGCAGCAGAAGAAGATTGCTGAGTTCGCGAACAAAGTACATGCTGGTGAGATCACAAACGGTGCCGGAGAGAAGTTTACAACAGTTGTTCAGATCGGTATCGGCGGAAGTGACCTCGGTCCTCGCGCAATGTACCTTGCACTTGAGAACTGGGCAAAGAAGAATGATACATTCAAGATGGAAGCAAAGTTCATCAGCAACGTTGACCCGGATGATGTGGCAGCAGTTCTGAATTCTGTAGATGTTGCTCACTCTATCTTCGTACTTGTATCCAAGTCAGGAACAACACTTGAGACTCTGACAAATGAGTCCTTTGTAAAGGATGCTCTTAAGAACGCAGGACTTGACGCATCCAAGCATATGATCGCAGTAACAAGTGAGACTTCACCACTTGCCAAGAGTGATGATTATCTTGCAGCCTTCTTCATGGATGACTATATCGGAGGACGTTTCTCATCTACATCAGCAGTTGGCGGAGCAGTACTTTCCCTCGCATTCGGACCGGAAGTATTTGCACAGTTCCTTGACGGAGCAGCAGCTGAGGATAAACTGTCCCTCAATAAGAATATCAAAGAGAACCCGGAGATGCTCGATGCATTGATCGGTGTATACGAGAGAAATGTACTCGGATACCCAAGCACAGCAGTACTTCCTTACTCTCAGGCACTGAGCCGTTTCCCTGCACATCTGCAGCAGCTGGATATGGAGTCTAACGGAAAATCTGTAAACCGCTTTGGTGAGCCGGTTGATTATGTAACAGGACCGGTTATCTTCGGAGAGCCTGGAACAAACGGACAGCACTCCTTCTATCAGCTTCTTCACCAGGGAACAGATATTGTGCCGCTTCAGTTCGTAGGATTCAAGAACAGCCAGATCGGTACAGATGTTGTGATCCAGGACAGCACAAGCCAGCAGAAACTCTGCGCGAACGTAGCTGCTCAGATCGTAGCATTTGCATGTGGTAAAGAAGACGAGAACCGCAACAAGAACTTCGAAGGAGGACGTCCTTCAAGCATCATTATCGGAGAGCAGTTAACACCAGCATCTCTCGGAGCACTGCTTGCTCACTTCGAGAACAAGATCATGTTCCAGGGATTCCTGTGGAATGTAAACAGCTTCGATCAGGAAGGTGTTCAGCTCGGTAAAGTCCTTGCAAAACGCGTACTTGCACATGAGACAGACGGAGCCCTGAGAGTATTCAGTGATCTTCTGAACATCTAATCGAATTATATAAGTAAAAAGTATAGGAATCGTGCTGTCGGCGGAGAGTTCTGCTGACAGCACGATCTTTTATATATTAGGAAAGTGCTTTCCTAATATATAAAAAACGCTCCGCTTAGGATGCACACTGCGGCGTATAATGTAAGTGTCGCAAGCGACCGCCGCAGGCGCAAGAATGTGCCGAGCCACATTCTTTGTTCAAGCAGGGATTTTGTAAAAGAGAGAGGAAGTAAATGAAAAAGCGAAGGATCAAAGGAATTCAGATGATTCCATATGGACTTCTGGCCGGAGTTATGACAGAAGATTCAATAGAAGAGAGGCAAAGAGAAGTCCGCCTGACAGAGATTTCATCCGAAGGATTCCGCATCCGACTTTGCAGGAGAGGGAAAGCAGAGGAGAACATTTATCCGAAAGCATTCAAGATCTGCTTCTATCAGATGGATCAGGCAGAGTATCGGGAGATTGAAATTCGTCATTTTCAGATAGAGGCTGGGGAACTGACAGAATTCTATCAAGCCTATGATATTTTCACAGTTCAGGAAGATTATAAAGAAGCCTTTCAGAAGCTCTGTGTCGAATACAGCCGATACATTTCGCTCAAGCTGGAAGAGGATGATGCACATCTGGCGCAAGAAATGACCGGTTATCCCGCGCAGGAAGAAGAGGAACATTTCAAGAATGAAACAGAACAAAATAAAGCGTGGTTTCAGAATGCGGAGATCTTCCGAAATCTGCCGGCAGAATTAGCAGTAGAACTGGATCAGCCGAAACTATACGAACAATATCTGACCAGACCGATTGAACGGTTCATGAAAGAATACTGGCAGCAGTATGGAATCAAAGATGCACGGATCCTGGGAAGACAACCGGACCGGTTGTATATCGGCAACCAATTCTGTCCACATCTATTTCCGAAAGAAGAACAGTTCTTTGCACTTCTTGAGAAAGCAGATAAAGAACGGATAGAAGTGACCGTTGCCTTTTCCTTTATTCGGGAAGACAGGCTTACACAGACAGAACAGCTGTTAACACGCCTGGATGAGTGGTGTGAACAACAGGAGACTTCCGGGGCGGAGAAGAAACGACTTGAGGTTGTAGTCAATGACTGGGGAATGGCACATCTTGTGAAGCGGACCAAACATCTGATCCCGTGTCTTGGGACGCTCTTAAATAAGCGGAAGAAAGATCCAAGAATGTTCTACAAGATGGGAGATAAGACGCTGTTGGAACAGAATAATCTGAATGCAGGATTTTATCGCACCTATCTGGAAGAAAGCTTTGGAATCAGCAGTTATGAGTGGGAAAGCTGCGGTTATACACAGGAAATACCGCAAAAGATACAGAACCATCTACACGTGCCGTTCTATCAGACAAATACGTCGAGCTATTGTACACTTTGCGCTGTACTGGAACACGGTGAACGTGGAAAACAAAGGGAGAGACAAGAATGTCCGGCACCGTGTCTGGAACATAGCTTCTTCTATCCAAAGCATTTATATATGAAGGGAAAATACAACAGTCTGTTCGCATTGGATAAACATCTGTTAGATGAACCGGAGCAGTTGAAGAGAGAACTCGGAATAAAATGGAACCGCCTTGTGGTCAATCTATTGTGAAATGTGAAAAACAGAAGGATGATGGAAGAATGGAAACACAGAAAAGAAAACAGAATGAAAAAGAAAAAGCAGAGCGAAGGATGAAAATCGTTGCAGGACTTGGCTCTATAGATGAATATATTCCATATGTCCAAGCAGGAGCAGACGAATTGTTCTGCGGATATGTGCCATACAACTGGACAAAAAAATATGGAACCGTACTTCCACTGAACCGCAGGGAAGTGCTGGCTTATAATGTGCAACTCGGTTCTTTCAGTGAATTAGAGATCCTCTCAGCAATGATCAGGAAGTACAGAAAGCCGGTGCATATCGCGATGAATTCCCTCTATTATATTCCGGAACAATATGAAGAGATTGCAGACATTGTGAAACAGTGTATGAAAATCGGATTCGACAGCTTCATCCTTGCCGATCCGGCATTGATTTTGTACCTGAGACAGAAAGGCATATCCTGTAAGATCCATCTTAGCGGTGAAGCAGGAGAAATGAACCGGGAGGCAATCAAAGTTTTCCAGAAAATGGAAATCGACCGGATCATCTTTCACAGGAAAAATACAGTTGCATCGATGCGGCAGATGATAGAAGCTGTAAACGCAGAAAGACTGGAATTCGAGGCCTTTGCATTGAATGAATTGTGTCAGTTCACAGGAGCATTCTGCAATTCCCTTCACTGTGACGAGATGGGTTATCTGTGCAGGACAACTTACTGGGGAGATGCTGAGATGGAAGAGCGTATGGAACGAGTGAGAAAAAGAACATTGGAAATAGAAGAGCAACAAGAGCAACAATATCTCTGTGGGAAGAGTGGATGTGCTCTGTGTGCGCTGCCACAGCTGGAGGCAGCAGGGATTACCCATCTGAAACTGGTAGGACGAGGAAATTATGTGGAAGATATGATCCGGGATATTCGGAATCTGAAGGCTGCGCTGGGGGTTCTGGAGAGGGATCAAAGAGAAGAAAAAGAAACGGGGAGATATGTCGATCAATTGAATAAGAAAATCTTTGATGGTCAGCCATGTGGAAATAATTGTATTTATAATCCGGGGCAGTTTCTTTGAGGTGTCTGGGGAAAAAGAGAAAAGTTCAGAATAGAAAAAGAAAGCGTATTTCGTGGAGTAGATTACTCTACGAATTTTTACGGAAAGCCTTGGAAATCAATAGTTTTCAGGTGTCTGACCAAAAAATTGACGGTAAATAAATGCTGTGAAATTTATAATTATGATTGATTTTTAAATACATGTGATTGTAAAAGCGCGAAGTGACTTAGATAAATTAAGATAACTATTTTAAATTTTCTGATCGGATAGATTGGAAATTGACTGACAATTGACCATAAATTTGACGGCGAATAGATAAAAATCCATTCAAAAAAGGAGATTAAAATGACGAAAGTGTCTATTTTTCGACTTTTTTTGCTAAGAGATTGTATAAATTCATGAAATGAACGTATACACATTGACAGAAATGTTTGAAAAGAGTAGACTGAACACGATAATTATACTAAGATTTGAAACAATTTAAAGAAAAAGCGTATTTCGTAGAGTAATCTACTCTACGAAATTTTTTGCAAAAAAGGGTGAAGGCTTATGGGAAGAAGACCGGCAGATCTGTCAGGAAGAAAGTTCGGTATGTTGACAGCCAAGTATGCGACGGAGAAAAGAGATAAACGAGGCTCCGTTTATTGGCATTGTGTCTGTGATTGTGGAAATGAAGTTGACGTGACGGCAGCAGGTCTTGTGCATGGTAATTATCATAGCTGCGGTTGTTTACAAAAGAAGAATCGTCAGGAAATTGCGCAGAGACGACATCTCGTAGACGGAACCTGTGTTGAAGTACTAGAAAAAAGAAAAAGCAGAAAAGATAACATGAGTGGTTTCCGTGGCGTTTTCCAGTTGAAGAATTCTAATCGGTATCGTGTGGATATCGGATTCAAGGGAAAGCGCTATTATGTTGGTCTTTTTGATAATTATGACGAAGCGGTGCAAGCAAGACTTGCAGCGGAGAACCTGATCCACAATGGTTTCATTCAGAAATGGAAGGAATGGAATGAGAAGGAGAAGGAAGATCCGGAGTGGGGGAAGGAGCATCCGCTTGTGTTTGATGTGAAGAAAGAGGATGGGGAGATTCGGGTGAGTGTGTGAGAATGTCTACTCAACAAAGAAATACTATCTGTGAAGAGCAGATGTGTACATAGATATAAAGGAGCAGAGGGGACAATATTGGTTGGAGAACATTATGAAAGATAAATTTGCAGTGTCCATGTTCGGACAGAAAAGACTGTCCCGTGAGGGCGGGATAGAGATTGTTGTAAAAGAACTGTGCACCAGAATGGCACGAGATGGATGTCAGGTTACCTGTTACAACAGATCTGGTCATCACGTGAGTGGTGCAGAGTATGACAATAAAATTGAATATGATGGAATCCGACAGAAATTTGTTCCAACCATTGAAAGAAAAGGTCTTGCAGCAGTGAGTTCCTCTTTCTTTGCGGCTTTGTACAGTGCTTTTGGAAAATATGATGTGGTTCATATCCATGCAGAAGGTCCGGCTTTTTTCTCATGGCTACCTAAGAAGTTTGGGAAGAGGGTTGTGGTTACCATTCATGGTATAGACTGGCAACGGGAAAAATGGAAATCAGGATTTGGTGCTAAATTCATCCGGCAGGGTGAAAAAAATGCCGTGAAATATGCGGACGAGATCATTGTTCTGAGTAAGGGCGTGCAGAAATATTTCATGGATACGTACGGGAGGGAGACGCATTTTATCCCTAATGGTGTCAATAGGTCAGAGAATCGGAAAGCAAAGCTGATCACGGACAATTTTGGACTGGAAAAAGATTCCTACATATTGTTCCTCGGGCGTCTGGTGCCGGAAAAGGGGATTCGGTATCTGGTTGAGGCCTTTAAAAATGTCAAGACGGATAAGAAACTGGTCATCGCAGGCGGCTCCAGTGATACGGATTCCTTTATGGCAGAGCTGAAAGAACTGGCGAAGGGTGACGATCGAATCCTCTTTACTGGGTTCGTGCAGGGGGCGATGCTGGATGAACTGTACAGCAACACCTACATCTACACGTTGCCGTCTGATCTGGAGGGAATGCCCCTGAGCCTGCTGGAGGCAATGAGCTATGGCAACTGTTGCTTGGTTTCCGATATTCCGGAGTGTGCAGAGGTTGTGGAAGATAAAGCGCTGATTTTCAAAAAGTCTGATGTGCAGGATTTGCAAGAAAAGCTGCAGGACGCTTGTGACCAGCCTGAAAAGGTAGATGCACACAAAAAGCAGGCAGCAGATTTCATCTGTAAAAAGTACAACTGGGACGAAGTCGTGAAAGAAACCATGAAGCTGTACAGGAGAAAATGAATGAAGGTACTGATAGTAAATAATGTCCTCTAACCGAACGCAGGTAGTGAGATGTACATACTAAAATTGCTATAAAATAGCGATAATACGGCAAAAACGGCTGTATCGAGATGAGTATTACGTCGATTTCAGTATCACTACCTGTGTTTGTATGGAACACTCTGGTTTATGAACAATACATTGGAAGTGTTTCATCTGAACAGAGGTGGTGACATTTAAATATAGGCTTCAAAAAATAAGGAGATAAATGCAATGAGTATAGTTAATTTAGAAAATAAAACAATTCTAGTCACAGGTGCGGCCGGCTTTATAGGTTCCAACCTTGTGAAGCGAATTTATCAGGAGGCTCCTTCTGCTACGGTTATCGGCATCGATAACATGAATGCTTACTACGATGTGGCGCTGAAAGAGTTCCGTCTGAATGAGCTGACCAAGTATCCCACATTTACTTTTGTAAAAGGCAACATCGCCGATAAGGAACTGATCACTGAGCTGTTCGAGAAGTACAAGCCATCTGTGGTCGTTAACCTTGCGGCACAGGCTGGTGTGCGCTACTCCATCACCAACCCGGATGCTTATGTGGAATCAAATTTGGTCGGCTTCTTTAATATTCTCGAAGCCTGCCGCCATTGCGAGAGTCTGGAGCATCTGGTATATGCTTCTTCTTCCTCTGTCTACGGTTCTAACAAGAAGGTTCCGTACAGCACCGATGACAAGGTTGATAACCCGGTATCTTTGTATGCGGCAACTAAGAAATCCAATGAACTGATGGCTCATGCTTATTCTAAGCTGTATAACATCCCGTCCACTGGTCTGCGTTTCTTTACCGTGTATGGTCCGGCAGGTCGTCCGGACATGGCCTACTTCGGCTTCACCAACAAGCTGGTGAAGGGTGAAACCATCAAAATCTTCAACTACGGCAACTGCAAGCGTGACTTTACTTATGTGGATGACATCGTTGAGGGTGTTGTTCGTGTAATGAAAAAGGCACCAGACAAAAAGAATGGCGAGGACGGTCTGCCGATTCCGCCATATGCAGTTTATAACATCGGTAATCAGAACCCGGAGAACCTGCTCGACTTCGTGCAGATTCTGAGTGAGGAGTTAGTAAGAGCGAAAGTTCTGCCGGAAGATTATGACTTTGAGGCACACAAGGAATTGGTTCCGATGCAGCCGGGTGATGTGCCTGTGACCTATGCAGATACCAGCGCACTGGAACGTGACTTCGGTTACAAGCCGAGTACAAGTCTGCGTGAAGGCCTGGGGAACTTCGCTGAGTGGTACGCTGAGTTTTATAAATAAGAGAATTAGAGGGACAGAGAAATGAGAGAGTTTAAAGATTTAAAGATTGCTGTTGCCGGAACGGGATATGTTGGCCTTTCCATTGCCACGTTGTTGTCGCAGCATCACAAGGTGACCGCTGTAGACATTATTCCTGAAAAAGTAGAACTGATTAATAATAAGAAATCTCCGATTCAGGATGAATATATTGAAAAGTATCTGGCGGAAAAAGAGTTGGATTTAACGGCAACGCTGGATGCCAAGGAAGCATACTCTGATGCTGATTTTGTAGTAATTGCTGCACCTACAAATTACGATAGCAAGAAGAACTTTTTTGACACATCTGCTGTTGAAGCAGTTATTAAGCTGGTGATTGAGTATAATCCGGAAGCCATCATGGTTATCAAGAGCACCATTCCGGTTGGTTACACTGCATCTGTCCGTGAAAAGTTCCATTGTGACAATATTATCTTTAGTCCGGAATTTCTGCGTGAGAGCAAGGCTCTGTATGACAACCTTTATCCTTCGCGTATCATTGCTGGTACCGATATGGAGAATGCCAGACTGGTAAAGGCTGCACATACCTTTGCTGAACTCCTGCAGGAAGGTGCTATCAAAGAGAATATTGATACTCTGTTCATGGGATTCACCGAGGCAGAGGCAGTTAAACTGTTCGCCAATACATATCTGGCACTGCGCGTCAGCTACTTCAATGAGCTTGATACCTATGCGGAGATGAAGGGGCTGAACACTCAGCAGATTATCAATGGCGTCTGCCTTGATCCTCGTATTGGTACTCATTACAATAACCCATCCTTCGGCTATGGTGGATATTGCCTGCCGAAAGATACCAAGCAACTGTTGGCTAACTATGCAGATGTACCGGAAAATCTGATTGAAGCAATTGTCGAGAGCAATAGAACCCGTAAAGACTTCATTGCTGACCGTGTACTGGAAATTGCTGGCGCTTACGAAGCAAATGATAGCTGGGATGAGAACAAGGAGAAGGAAGTCGTGGTTGGCGTATATCGGCTGACCATGAAGAGTAACAGCGACAACTTCCGCCAGAGTTCCATTCAGGGTGTCATGAAGCGAATCAAGGCTAAGGGTGCAACTGTCATCATTTACGAACCGACCTTGAAGGATGGGGATACATTCTTTGGTAGCCGGGTTGTTAATGACTTGGATCAGTTTAAGAAACAGAGTCAGGCAATCATTGCAAACCGCTACGATAAGAGTTTGGATGATGTGAAGGAAAAAGTTTATACAAGAGATATCTTCCGGAGGGATTAAGAATGGAAAAGAAAAAATATCTCTTTGTGGTTCCATCATTGTCAAAAGGTGGAGCAGAAAGAGTGGTCTCAGTATTAGCAAGCGAATTGGCTCAAAATGGACGAGAGGCGGTTATTATTACGCATTTTCGAGCAGAAAAAGAGTATCCGGTAAGTGATAATGTGAAAATTATTTGTCTGTCAGATTTGAACGAGGCGAATTATAGAGAAAAAATGAGTGTGATCTATCTAATTAGGTTAGAGAAGATGCTCAGAAATGCAATCGTTCAGCAAAAACCGGATTATATTATTCCTTTTTTATGGACAACATGTATTAGAACTGATTTGGCATTATTAGGATTGAAATGGAAAAAAAGAGTCATTCAGACTGTTAGAAACAATCCGGAAATTTTTCCGAAAAATAGGGTGATGAAGAAATATCGGAATGTATTGGTCAAGAAATCTCGGTTGACAATTGTACAGAACGAACAGCAAAAAAAATATTTTCCAGAGAATGAATGGAGAAAAATTAAAGTGCTTCCTAACCCGGTATCGTCATCTTTATTGAAGATTGAACGGCATGAGAGTACAGAGCAATTTAAAATTGTTAGTGTTGGTCGGCTAGAAAGTCAGAAAAATTTTGATTTGTTGATTGATGCCGTTGCATGTGTGATCCAGAAATACGAAAACGTTATATTGGATATTTATGGTGAAGGATCAATGAAAGAGAAACTTCAAGAGCATATAAATTGCTTGAGTTTGCAGCAAAGTGTGACGTTAAAAGGGCGTAGTAGTAATTACGATGATATGTACGGAACAGCATCGCTATTTGTACTTTCCTCTGATTTTGAAGGAATGCCAAATACTTTGTTAGAGGCAATGGCTGTTGGAATACCATGTATTTCAACCGATTGTCCTACTGGCCCATCAGACATTATTGAATCTGAAAAAAATGGAATTCTTGTTCCAACGGGGAATAAAGAAAAATTAGTGCAGGCAATAGAGAATCTTATTCAAAAAGAAGAATTGAGGAATGACCTAAGTATAATGTCAAAGAGAACCATTTGTTCACGGTATGCGCCTGACAAAATAACTGAGAAGTTTATAGATATATGTGAAAAGTGATGTGAAAATATAATGAATATTTTAAATTTGGAATATGCGGGAAAAACTGGTGGAATTGAAAAACTTTGCAAAGATATTGGAAATACGGCCCAAAAAGATCAACATTATTTTTTATTCGTGCATGAAGGTGGAATCTTGTATGACGAGATGAAGAAAGATCATTTGAAAGCGGAATGTTTGAAGTTAGATAATTATCAGATTGGCAGATTGTATAGAATAATTACAGAATATGTTTCGAAATTTGATATTGAAGCTATTATTGTTCATCATTCAGCACCGATGATTTGGCTAGCGATAGAATTATATTTACGCCACAATAAGCGAGCAAAAGTATATATATATGCACATAATACATATCAAGAAATAACAGCACGAAAAAAAATGAGGGAATGTATTTATAATGACTTGCTTAAACATTCAGATGGCATCATAGCAATTTCAAGATGGGTGAAACATACGATTCAAAAAAACGTTTCAATTTCTGATGAAAAAATTAAGGTTATTTATAATGGTATTATTTGCTCGGAAGATAATAATGAGTACACAGGAAGGTTACATAGACCAGTAGAAATAATTTATGTTGGAAGATTGATCGAGAAAAAAGGGGTTCAGGTTTTATTAAATGCTGCTGCAAAACTTAACCCTAAACAAGAATATAGAATTCATATCGTAGGTGATGGGGATTATAGAAAAAAACTTGAGGAACAAGTGAAAGAATTGGGCATACAACAGATGGTCACCTTTTGGGGAACCCAACGCAATATCTCTGAACGACTTGGAAATGCTGATATATTTGTGCATCCGGCGATTTGGGAGGAAGGTTTTGGAATTAGTATTATAGAAGCAATGAGCTGTGGAAAAATATGTATAGCCTCAAGGAAAGGTGCTATACCTGAAATTATTGATGATGGAGTTAATGGATTTTTAGTAGAATCGAATAAGGAGGATGAACTGTCAAAAAAAATAATGGAAGTTTCAAAAATGACAGATGAACAGAGAATAATAATTGAAGAGAATGCTCGGAAGCGAGCAAACGATTTTACAATTGATGTATTACAGGAAAAACTCCATGATTTTTTGAGGAGAGGATAATAGGATTTATGATACAGACAAAAGAACAGCTAAAGGAGTATATTCATGTAGAAACTAGTTTCCTTTCAAACAAAGTTTTGATGTATTTGCCGTTTGATATTTTTGAAGCGCAAATTATTGCAAAATATTTAATGTTATTGAGAAAAACAGAATATCATACTAATGTAGGACATAAAATACGGGGATTATATTATTTACTTCGGTTGAAGAAAAAACAATGCAGATATGGAGTCCATATTCCTATAAATGTGTTTGAAAAAGGATTAAGTATCGCACATCTTGGAACTATTGTTGTGAATGGTAATGCAAAAGTCGGAGAAAACTGTCGCATTCATGTGGGAGTTGTGATAGGAGCAAATGGCGAAAACAAGCCGGGGGGGGTGCCAATACTGGGAAACAATATCTATATTGGACCAGGAGCAAAAATATTTGGAAAAATACAAATTGTGGATGGATGTAAAATTGGCGCAAATGCTGTAGTGAATAAATCTTTTTCAGAAAAAAATTCGTTGTTAGTTGGAGTTCCAGCACAAAGAAAGGGATAGAATGTTAGATATAGAAATGGATAACTTCCGATTGTTTGGAAATGCAAAAATAACAGGACAATCTTTTAAGGATTACCGTTTTCTTTATATGTATTGTTGGAGAAAAATAAAAGCCAAAAGTCGGATGACATTTTTTTATAAAGTGATATTAAAGAATTTACGTAAACATTACCATATTGAAATACCATACACTGTTAAAATCGGAGGGGGATTTTCGATGGATCATGCGTATGGTATTACAATTAATTCAAAAGCAGTGATTGGTAAAAATGTATCAATGTATAAGGGTTCAACAATTGGATGCGATGCGAGCGGAGTGCCAAACATAGGAGATTCTGTTTATATTGGATTAAATGCAACGATTGTAGGAGGAGTAACTGTAGGAAACAATGTTTTGATTGCAGCGAACTCTTTTGTAAATTTTGATGTGCCATCGAATTCAGTTGTTTTGGGGAATCCTGGTAAGATTCATTCAAAAGAGAGCGCGACAAAGGAATATTTGTTAAATGTTGTGAGGTGAGCTAATGAGAAAAAAAAAAGAATTACCCAAGATTAGTAATTTTCTTTATTTGGGAATATTTATTCTTATATTAAAGACTTATGGCGCGGCATCATCTATTATTCCATTTTATAATGAGCTTTTGGATACTTGCTTGTCATTGTTCGGGTGTTTATGTTTGGTGTTGCATTGTATTTTAAAGAGATACTATGACATAAAAACATTTTTTATTTATATCGTTGTAGGATGTTTGGCACTATATAGTGTAGTAGTAGTAGATAATTATAATATTCTTATTACGGTTGTAACATGTTTTGCGATTAGAGGAGAAAAAACATCAGATGTAATTGAATTTGTTTTTAAGTGGGAAGTAATACTATTTTTGTTGCATCTAACGTATGCATTGCTTAGAATACCACTTATAGGAGACAACTATCTGCAAATTATCAGCGGAGTATCACGGTATGATATGGGATTTGGTCATCCTAACCGATTCTCAATATTAGTATTTAATCTGTTGATAATGTGGATATGGTTAAATTTTTCAACGATAAAATTTAAGAATATTATTGTCATTTTCTTGATTTCTATAGTCAATTATATGATTACTAGAACAAGAACCAATGAAGTTGCGATAACAATGTTATTAGTAATATTATTTTGCTGGAAAATAAATAGTAAAACAATGTCATCGTGGTTGAAAAATGTGGCGATGTTAATAGTTCCGATATTGGAATTGTGCTCTGTGGGTGTGGTGATTTTATATAGTCATGGTACTAATGCTGTATTAGACATGCTAGATATAATATTATCAGGTAGGATTCGCCTTGGTGCGTATGCATACGAACATTATGGAATAACTTTTTTAGGACAGCAAATTTTGAGTAGTAAAGTAACATACGATAGTGTATATAGGTTAAATTACTTTACATTTGACAACATTTATACAGATATTACAATGCAACAGGGGCTGATCTGGGTAATAATATTGGCTGTTTTATTCTTTTTGATAGCAATAAAGAGAAATGATGCTAACAATTTTGCAATTATAGCTTGGGGAGTTTATGGAATAACAGAAGTTCATGGGTTAAATGTATATATGCTTTTTGTGGTGTTACTTGTAAATGAGTTGTTTTTTAAGAAGAGTTCAATTTCAAAAATATAATTTATCTGAAGGAGTATGAAATGGAGACGAAGCGAATTTGTATATATGGCTGTTCTGAGGTGTTTGGAGGAACAGAACAGTATATAATGACAATGTATCAGACAATTGATCGATCGAAACTTCAGTTTGATTTTCTATTTCCGTATAATACGGGTAAGATTTCCTATGAGTCGAAAATTAAAGAGTTGGGAGGTAATGTTTATCGAGAATATTATAAGAACAGTGAAAAAAGAATAAAAGGGGCAATTACTTCAAGAAATTTATTTCATAAGCATTCAGAATGGTCAGGAATCTATATTAATTGGCAGAGTGTAGATACCGCCTATCGCTTGATTATAGCAGCTAAGCAGGAAGGAATACAAAGTCGAGTTATACATGCACATAACAATGGTTACAATCGTCAGTTTAAAGCCAAGGATAAAATTTATGAACTTTTTTTTCATCTGACCAAAAAGTATTATGTCACGGATTTTTTAGCTTGTTCGGACTTGGCAGGAAAATGGCTTTTTCATACGGAAAAATTTACAGTTATTCCTAATGCTGTTCCTTTTAAAAAGTTTGCTTTCTCAAGCGAAATGCGAGAAACAATAAGAAGAACGTATAACATTAAGGATTCTGAAATAGTTTTTGGATTTTGCGGCAGATTAGTTGAACAGAAAAATCCGGAGTTCTTGATTGATGTGTTTGAATGCTTGATTCAAAAGCGCTCTAACAGTAAGCTTCTTATCGTAGGAGACGGGCAGCTACGAGAGCAAATTGAAAAAAAAATAAAAACTTGCTGTTTGTCGGATAAAGTTATTATAACGGGAATGGTTCCTAATGTGGAAGATTATATGCAAGCGATGGATTGCTTTTTGTTACCATCTCGATATGAAGGGTTTGGAATTGTTCTTTTAGAGGCGCAGGCAGCGGGTCTTCCGTGCTTTGCATCAAAAGGTGTAGTACCAAAAGAAACTGATTTGACGGGAAATGTTTGTTTTATTGAATTAGAAAGCGGAGCAGAAAAATGGGCAGATAAAATACTCAAAACTCCTTTAAAACGATACGATTCGATGAATGAACTTATGCAGAGCGATTATACAGTTGAAAAATCAGCTCAAAAATTAATGAACATATTAGGATGTTAAAGGAGAAGAAAATAATGTCACAAGAAATATTTGTTTCAATTATTGTTCCGGTTTATGATGTAGAAGAATATCTTGTGGAGTGTATTGAAAGTATATTGGCACAAACATGGAAGCATTTTGAAATTATACTGGTAGATGACGGATCAACAGATTCTTCAGGAAAAATGTGCGATGAGTATGCAGAAAAATATAACTGCATTTTTGTGATACACAAAAAAAATGGAGGACTTTCCTCTGCGAGAAATGCCGGAATTGATGTGGCACGAGGAAATTATTTGGCATTTATAGATAGTGATGATGTGGTACATCCTGATTATTTAAGGGAGCTAGTGAAGATCGTAGAAAAAGAAAATGCTGATTTGGTTGCATGTGATTTTTGTGTGGGAACGTCATGCCAGTGGGGTGAGACTTCGGAAGTAAAATATGATATTCGACGTGATGAAGATGTGTTGGAGAGAATGAATGACAATGATGTGGTTGTCACAGTTGCGTGGAATAAACTCTACCATGCGAAGTTTTTTAAAGAATATAGTTTGAGATATCCAGAGGGGAAAATACATGAGGACATGTTTTTGACACCACAAATACTTCATTACACAAACAAGATGGTAATAACAAATCAAAAACTTTATTTTTATCGTCAGAGAAAAAACAGCATTATGAATTCTTCTTTTTCAATAAAACAATTAGACTCGTTAGAGGCTATTGAATTTAGGATTGCATTGTTTACAAAATGGAATAAAAAAGAACTGCAAATCAAAGAATATGAAAGTTATATAAGGAAAGCAAAAGAACTTTATAGAAAAATGAAAAATAGTGAAGAAGATGAATATGAACAAGAAAAAAAGAAAATTAAAATGAAAATGCTTGACATTTTAAAAGAAAAAAAAGTATTTTACTTGTTGAATTGGAAATATAAAATTAAGCTAATAACGTTTTTAATAGTAGAAAGATAAAAATGATGAATATTGAACGTATAAAAAAGCATATAAGGAAAATGATAATTTATCGGAAATTAAAACAGGGGATAATTTCAGTTTTGTATATTTTTCCGATCAATAATAAGAAAATTGTGTTTGATAATTTTGAGGGGAGAGGATTTGGAGATGATCCAAAGTATATTGCAGAAGAATTGTTGAAACGTAATTTGGACTTTAGAATAATTTGGGTAGCAAGAAATACTCAAATAAGTATGCCTAGCGGGATTTCCGTCGTTAAATATGGGACGATTAGAGCTGCGTATCATTGGATTACAGCAAGAATCTGGGTGGATAATGTTAAATCAACGCTTAGACCCCAAAAAAGAAAAGGGCAATATTATATACAGACATGGCATTCTACATTAGGATTTAAGAAAAATGAAAAAGATGCGCCTAATCTTCCAATTCGTTATATTAAAAAAGCAGTGGCGGATGGAAAACAAATAGATCTTATGTATTCAGATAACGAATTTAGATGTGACAAATATAGGAATTCTTTTTGGTATTCAGGACAGGTAATTAAATGTGATGTTCCACGTATGGAAATTTTACTGAATGATAGCAAAGATATAAAAAATAAAGTAAAAAGAGTGTTGGGGATTGCTAGGGATAAAAAAATTGTTTTATACGCGCCGACATTTCGAAAAAATACAGATAAATCCATCTATAGAATTGAAACAGATACCATTTGTATGGCTCTTCAAAAAAGATTTGGAGTGCAATTCGAATTTGCAATGAGATTACATCCGAATGAGGCAGAATATGCTCAAGAAATAACTCAAGAACTTGGAGTCATTAATGCAACGAATTATCCGGATATGCAAGAATTGCTTGCTGCAGTGGATGTTTTGATTACGGATTATTCGGGGTGCATGTTTGATTTTGGATTTGCCAAAAAACCTGTTTTTTTACTGGCTAAGGATGTTGATAAATATTTAAGAGAGGAAAGAGAGTGGTATTTTAAATTAGAAGAAGTTCCGTTTGAATTGGCACAATCTGAAAAAGACTTAGAAAATAATATTTTAACGTTTGATGAACATAGATATAGGCTGTTGTGTGACGAGTTTGAAAGAAAGATTGGTTTCGAGGATTCTGGAATGGGAGCGAAAGTATTGGCGGATCAAATTATAAAACATTCCTGTTGTTCATAAATAATAGCAAGGTAGATTTATTTGTGTTTTGGTGTAAAAATATTGAAGATGAAAATTGATTGTGTGTAGACTGAAAAAAGTTGCACAAGTATTAGAAGTAACAATAATTATTGAAGTTGATATTGGAAGTCAAGTTTAGTATGAATGAGTTTTTAATAAATAAGGCCGCGAGGTAGTAAAATAAATATTTTTATTGACGAATGTTATCTGAGAAGTTAATGCTGTCATCTTTGGATAGATGAAAAGCAAAGATGTTTTTATACGCAAAACAACCAGAAATGTTTAAAAAAAGTCGTTTCATATCCAGAAAGCTTTGAATTGCAAACTATTGCCAATTTAATAAGATTGTAAAGTTAAAGATGTTGGGTAAACTTGGACAAAAAATAATAGAAAGGGAGTAAAAGTGTTCATATGGCAAGTAGAACAAAAAATGCAACAAGAAATATAATATGGGGAATTACATATAAAGTATCAACACTATTTTTGCCCTTTATTGTTCGTACAGTTATGATTTACTCGTTGGGATCAGAGTATTTAGGGCTAAGTAGCTTATTCACCTCGGTTTTAAATGTTTTGAGCCTTGCAGAGTTAGGCGTTGGCAGTGCGATGGTTTATGCAATGTATAAACCTATTGCTGAAAATGATACTGATACGGTTTGCGGTCTTATGAATCTTTATCGCAAGATCTATAAAATTATCGGTGTAATTATAATAATAGCAGGATTGGTTATTATGCCTTTTTTGAGAAATTTTATCTCAGGCGAAATTCCAAAGGATATTAATATATATACATTATTTGCAATCTATTTGATTAATACGGCAGGCAGTTATTTGCTTTTCGCATATCAAGCTTCAGTATTAAATGCAAGCCAGCGAAATGATATTGCAAGTAAAGTGAATATGTTTACTGGCATAGCAAAAAATGTATTTCAGATAGTTATTTTATTACTGTGGCGAAATTATTATGGCTATGTTGTACTTTTGCCTATAACTTCCTTTACAGCAAATGTTATTACAGCGGTATGTGCTCGAAGGATGTATCCTGAATATACTTGCCGTGGAGAAGTTGAGCCAAATTTGATTAAGGAAATTAGAAGCAAGGTTATGGCCTTATTTGCAGTTAAGATTACAAGTGTTATATATAATTCGGTGGATAGTATTGTTATTTCGGCTTTTTTAGGCTTGGTGGCGTTAGCTAAATATAATAATTATTATTATATTATGAATGCAATAATTTCGATTGTAACAGTGGTATTTACATCCATTACATCTTCTATAGGTAATAGTATTGTTCTTGAAAGCGACAAAAAAAACTACAAAGATTACATGAATCTTTCTTTTATTAATGCTTGGATTGTTGGGTGGTGTACAGTTTGTCTATTTTGTCTATATCAACCGTTCATGAAATTATGGGTTGGTGAAGATCTTATGTTTGGGATGGGAATTGTCACATGTTTTTGTGTGTATTTTTATGTGTTTCAACTTAAATCTGTACAAAGTGCTTATAAAGATGCAGCAGGATTATGGAAAGAGGATATGTGGCGATCTTATGCAGCAAATGCATTTAACTTAATAATGAATATTATTTTGGTACAGATTGTTGGTATTTATGGTATTATACTTTCGACTATTTTGGCTTTAACAGTCGTAACGTATCCGTGGCAAACATGGATGATTCACAAAAAGCTTTTTCATTGTAGCATGTGGATGTATTTGAAAAAACTTGGAATCTATACGATTATAACTTTTGTAGCATGTGTAATAACTTATTGGATTTGCAAGTATGTTCCGGGTGAAGGAATTATCAATATTGCAATTAGATTTATAATTTGTATGATTATACCAAATGTGATTTTTCTTGCGAGTACATATAGAATGATTGAATTTAAAGAAACTTTAAAAATTGTGAAAAAAATATTAAAATGGAAATAAAAATGAAGCACCTCCGCGTGTTCTGTAGTATGTCAGTCTTATAAGAAGATTTTATCAGAAGGAAACAAAATTAGATAGCGAAAAGCCAGTGCACCTGTTTCGTGACGCATTGGTGTCTTTCGCAGAAAGACGGGTTATAAAGATGAAAACAACATTACTTATCATGGCGGCCGGAATCGGCAGCCGTTTTGGAACAGGAATTAAACAGCTGGAGCCAGTGGATGATGCTGGACATATCATCATCGACTATTCAATCCATGATGCGATTGAGGCAGGTTTCAACCATGTAGTATTTATCATCCGCAAGGATATAGAGAAGGAGTTCAAAGAGGTTATCGGTGACCGCATTGCCTCCATTTGCTCTTCTCATAACGTAACAGTAGACTACGCTTTCCAGGATATCAACGATATTCCAGGAACTCTGCCGGAAGGCCGGACAAAACCGTGGGGAACTGGTCAGGCAGTGCTTGCAGCGAAGAATGTGATCGATACTCCGTTTATTGTGAGCAATGCAGATGATTACTATGGTAAAGAGGGCTTCAAAGCGGTCCATGAGTATCTGGTGAATGGTGGAAAGTCTTGCATGGCTGGATTTGTGCTGAAGAACACGCTGTCTGACAACGGTGGCGTGACTCGTGGCATCTGCAAGATGGATGCAGAGAACAATCTTACCGAAGTTATTGAGACAAAGAATATTGTGAAGACCGCAACCGGAGCAGAAGCAGACGGAAAAGTGATTGATGTTAATTCTCTGGTTTCCATGAATATGTGGGGATTAACACCGAAGTTTTTGGATGTGTTGGAAGAAGGCTTCAAAGAGTTCTTTGAGAACGAAGTGCCGGGTAATCCTTTGAAAGCAGAGTATCTAATCCCAATCTTTATCGGTGAATTACTGGAGCGGGGAAAGATGTCTGTAAAGGTTCTGAAGACCAACGACATCTGGTACGGCATGACCTATCACGAGGATGTTGCAGCAGTAAAGGACAGCTTCAAGAAGATGCTGGCGGATGGCATGTACAAGGCTGATCTGTTCAGTGATCTGTAAACGACGATGAAAGAAACGATTGATTTACTAGGGAAGATCCTCGCCAACATCCTAACTGCTCTCTATGAACCTTTTGGATTCTCACTCCTGCTTTCCTTTTTGACTATGTTTTTCTATCTGTATGCGTATGAGCCAATACATGCTGGCAAAGGTTGGAAGAGTGCCATAGTGACGTGGTATCAGCAATTCAAAGAGAGTGTGTTTTTCCGGAAGTTGTTTTTCTTATTTTTTGTGACCTCACTTATTCTGTTCCGAACCCTGTTAAACCGGAACCTATGGATGAATCCTTTATCCGATGTCATGGGCGGCTGGGGGATCTGGGAGACTGTGAACGAAGAAAGACAGTTGACCACCGAGTGCATCGAGAACGTAATCATGATGGTGCCGTTTTCAGCAGTAGTGCTGTGGACATTCGGAGAGAAGATAGGACACGGCTGGAGGAAAATACTGTTGCAAAGCGTGAAGATAGCGTTCATCTTCTCGATAAGCATTGAGATGCTGCAATTATTGCTTCGCCTGGGAACATTCCAGCTATCAGACATCTTCTATAACACAGTAGGTGGAATGATTGGTGGTCTAATGTACTACGGAATTATGAAGGCAAGAAAGCGTCTGTAAAATTGGATGAAATTGTGATATACCGGGAGTGGTAGCTCCCTATGCTGCTCGGACAAATCAAAAATCTTTTTGATTAATCACACACCTCTCCGTGGTGAGCAGTAGGCAACGATCTTATGATCGGCTGAGATGTGACTTAAACATAAGAAGAAAGGATGATGTAAATGCTTCTCAAGAGAGATGATGCATTTAGAGCTGTCTGTGAATTTAGAACAGAAGTGGATCCGGGAAGATTTAGCGTTGGAACAGGAATGTTCGTAAGTTCGCAGGCTGATGAGAATAATATCTATGGTTGGATCATAACAGCAGGTCATGTAGCGGTAGGAACTACAGATAGTACGGAAATCGTGATTGCCACTAAAGATGGAAAAGCAGAAGTACTGCCATTAAAAATGTTTGGCCCTATAACTAACTGGAAACATCATCCAGTTGCGGATGTAAGCGCATTCCAAATCATTTTTTCAGACACAAATAAAAAATTCATGGAAAATCGGTTCTTTCCATATGATCATATTAATACAGAACGAAATGCTGTTTCAAGAGATTTTGAACTGACATGTATCGGATTTCCGCAAGGGCTTGGAACTGAGGGCTCATTCTCTCCTTTTACTTTTAGATCTTATGCATCGTCTGGATTTGTTACGTTACAGCGTGCGGATACGGGTAATTTATCTGAATTCTTTTGCTTAGAGAATCCAAGTGTAGGTGGCTATTCTGGATGCCCAGTCTTTGATTTGGGATATTCTACGAATGGGTTGATGACAATGACAAAAGAGAAAACTTGGTGTCATGGAATTATGCATGGAACAATGAGTGACAATACTGGTGGGAAAATTGCACTGGTAACACCGACGTTTTATTTAAAAGATATTATGCGTGGATATTGAATAAAATAGGTACTGCTATAATAAACGCATAAGGAAAGGCAGATAGTTTATGCCCAGAACCAAAGGAAGCAAGAACCGCACCAAATCTGATATCGCATCCCAGATCGCAGAGAAGCAGGAATCTATCGTTTCCCTGACTGCAGAGATCGCATCCATCACCACAAACATTGATACGTTGAAGACTGATCTGAAAGAGAAGAAGACTGCTCTGAAGAAGGCCAAAAAAGAAGTGGCAACGCTGGAAGCGAAGAAGGCAAAGGCAGATGCTAAGGCCGCTGAAGAAGCAAAGAAGGCTGAGGCCGAGAGTGTGGTTAAGAGATTGTTAGCCAGCGGGATGAGTGTGGATGAGATCCTCGAAAAATTGAAATAAACAAGATTCCAAGAAAAAATAAATGCCGTGTGGACAAACTGAACTCCAGGAGTTCACACGGTATATTTTGAGGGTCACCATATAGTTTGTGATGGAAATAAAAAGGGCATAATTAAAAGAAATGGAGCGTGAGAAAAATGAACTTATCAAAAATACATCACATTGCAATCATCGTATCTGATTACGAAGCCGCAAAGGATTTCTATGTGAACAAGCTGGGATTTTCTGTTATCAGAGAAAACTATCGTCCGGAGCGTAAAGACTGGAAGCTGGATCTGCGTGTCAATGAGTACACAGAGCTGGAGATTTTCGCTGAGAAAAACCCTCCGAAGCGTGTGAACCGCCCGGAGGCCTGTGGGCTACGTCATCTTGCGTTCTGCGTGGAGAGCGTGGAGCAGACGGTGAAAGAGCTGGCGGAGGTAGGTATTGAATGTGAGCCGATTCGTGTTGACGATTATACCG
>ERZ506964.152-NODE-152-length-44661-cov-11.529974_pt1 | contig 44661 bp, 36 predicted proteins | sample MGYA00512893_ERZ506964 | MGnify/ENA metagenome assembly ERZ506964 | reverse complement strand
GGCGATTTTAAATGGCGAGATGCGTTGCTGGTCACAGGTACTGTGAACAGTAACACCAGGGTTACCTTTTTATATCTATGTAATAAAAAAGTGCGTACTTTTGTCAGTTAAGAACTCTTGATATTATAATCTTGCAACAAAGATAACAACAAACAAAAATATCAGGAGGTAACAAAATGTCATTATCAAATCTTTTTGGATGGAAAAAGAAAGCAGAAACAGAAACTAGTGCAGCATGCGGAACAGCGTGTGGAGTAGCAGGTAAACCGGAAGAGAAACCGGCAGCATGCGGAACAGCGTGTGGAGCAGCAGACAAGCCAGAAGAAAAACCAGCAGCATGCGGAACAGCATGTGGAGCATCTGACAAGTAAAATTAGTTAAGGAAGGAGTTGGATAGGATGAGTCAGTATTTTTCTTTTCAGTGGCATATTACAGATGAGTGTGACCAGCGTTGCAAACATTGCTATATATTTTCAGGTGAAGGTTGTAAGGAATTAAAGTCCATGACCTGGAAGCAGATGACAGAGGTAGTAGCAAGCTGTGAGGATTTCTGCAAAGTATATGGCAGAGTGCCATATTTTTATATTACTGGCGGAGATCCTATCCTTCATCCGGATTTCTGGAAACTGATGGTGTTGTTAAAATCAAAAAATATACCATTTACGTTGATGGGAAATCCATTTCATCTAGATGATGAAGTCTGTCGTATGCTTAAAGTGTGCGGTTGTGACAAATATCAGATGTCCCTTGATGGAATGAGAGAAACTCATGACTGGTTCAGAAAGCCGGGAAGTTTTGATCTGACGATTGAGAAAATCGGATGTTTGAACAGAGCAGGAATAAAAAGTGTAATTATGAGCACGGTATCCAAAACAAATATGGATGAGATACCGGATATTATTGATGAAGTTGTAAAAGCGAAAGTAAAGGTTTTTGCATTTTCCCGTTATGTGCCTATAGGCGGTGAAGTTGACACAAGCATGACACCGGAAGAATACAGAAAACTTCTGGAAGTCTGTGATGCAAAGTATAAGGCATATGAAAAGGCAGGATGCGAGATATATTTTATCTTAAAGGATCATTTGTGGACGCTGTATGAATATGAAACCGGACAGTTTAAGCTTCCTGAGAGTACAGAGGCAGGAATGATCTATGGTGGTTGTAACTGTGGAAATTGTCATATTACCATATCTTCCAATGGAGATATTATGGCATGTAGAAGGGTGACAGACAGTAAAGTGGCCAATATTTTTGAAGACCGACTGGCAGACGTCTGGATCTGTCAGATGGAAAAATACAGAGATTACGATAAATTTGTAAAATGCAGCAAATGTGAACTAAAGGCATGGTGTCGTGGATGTCCTGCCGTTGCCAATGGAACAAGCGGTGACTTTTATGGGGCAGATCCACAGTGCTGGAAGACAAGAAATGAGATTACCGGGGAGAGATTGGAGGAGCAATAAATGGATTTACAAACATGTCTGAAAAAAATGGAACTGGTGGGAGTGCTTGCATTTGCAACAGTAGACAGTGAAGGAGCACCACAGATACGGAATATCAGTGCGATTCATTATGAGCCGGATGCACTCTATTTTTTCACCGCCAGAGGTAAAAATTTTTGCAAAGAATTAATGGAAGATGGCAGGGTTCAGATTCTTGCTTATACCAAATACAAAGAAATGATTCGTTTGTCAGGAAAGGCTTACGCAGTAGCAGAGAATGAACAGAAAAAATGGATGGATCTCATTTTTGAAGAACAGCCGTACCTTGCGAATGTATATCCGGGAGATACACGAGAAATCGGAATTATTTTCTGTATTGATCAGGCGGAAGTGGAGTATTTTAATCTTGGCGTAAATCCAATTTTCCGGGAGACATATATTCTGGGGAATGTTAATATAAAAGAAAAAGGATATTACATAACGGAATCCTGCATTGGCTGTGGCACATGTAGGAAACATTGTCCACAGAAATGTATTGAGAAGGGAACAACTTTTGTCATCCGGCAGGAGCACTGTCTTCATTGTGGAAACTGTTATGAAAAATGTCCGGTGAAAGCGGTGATCAGGAAATGAATCAGAATGACAGAAGAAGATATTTAATCGAAGAATTATTGGAAGAGCGACCGGAATATGAGAACATGCAGATTCCATCAGATGCAGACGAGCAGAAAATGTTGCTCAGATCGCTTATGAATATAAGAATGCCGAAGGAAATTGATCCTGCATTTTTGCAGATTCAGGATGCGTACCTTTCAGAAGAAAATGAGAAGAAGGGGATTGTCACATTGTCAGATATCAGGGGGGTGCAGCCTGATCTGTATATCTGGAAGGGTGATATTACAAGACTTAGAGTGGGAGCAATCGTAAATGCGGCTAACAGCGGTATGACAGGATGCTATCATCCTTGTCATAACTGTATTGATAATTGCATACATACTTATGCAGGAATTCAGCTTCGAAACTATTGCAATGATATGATGATAAAGCAGGGACAGGAAGAACCGACAGGGCAGGCCAAGATCACGCCAGCGTTTAATCTGCCGTGTGATTATGTGATTCATACAGTTGGACCGATTGTACAGGGACGGCTGACAAAGGAACATGAGTGTTTACTGATATCCTGCTATGAATCATGTCTTAGGATTGCTGATGAGAATGAGGCGACTAGTATTGCTTTTTGTTGTATTTCGACAGGTGTGTTTATGTTTCCAAATAAAAGAGCTGCCGAGCTTGCGGTACAGACGGTAAAAGAATATAAGGAAAGAACAAAATCAAAGATAAAGGTGATATTTAATGTTTTTAAAGAGGAAGATGAACGACTCTACAGGCAGTTACTCGGATAAGGTATTACAGATAAAAGAAAAAATCAGACAGGCAGATGCAGTTATAGTTGGGGCGGGAGCTGGGCTTTCTACAGCGGCAGGGTTTGTATATACCGGAGATAGATTTACATACTGTTTTTCAGATTTTGAGAAAAAGTATGGGTTTTCAGATATGTATTCAGGCGGATTCTATCCCTATTCGACTTTAGAGGAACACTGGGCATATTGGAGCAGGTATATCTATATCAATCGATATATGGATGCGCCAAAACCAGTATATCAGAACCTGTATGAACTGGTAAAAGAAAAAGATTATTTTGTACTGACGACAAATGTGGATCATTGTTTCCAGAAGGCTGGTTTTGATAAAAACAGAATCTTTTATACACAGGGAGATTATGGGTTGTTTCAATGTAGCGAACCTTGCCATAAGGAAACTTATGACAATGAAGAAACAATTAAAAAAATGGTGCTGAGTCAGGGATTTCAGATGAAAGATGGAGAACTGCAAAAACCGGAAGATGGAGAAGTTAAGCGTATGGTTCCATCTGGTCTGATTCCATATTGTCCACGTTGCGGTAAGCCGATGAGTATGAATCTCAGATCGGATCAGACATTTGTTGAAGATGAAGGATGGCACCAGGCAGCAGAACGGTACGAGAAATTTATACAGGATCACAAAAAGCAGAAAATGGTGTTCCTGGAGCTTGGTGTAGGATATAATACTCCTGGTATTATAAAATATCCGTTTTGGCAGATGACAAACAAATTTCAACATGCATTTTATGTGTGTCTGAATCAGGGTGAAGCATATGCACCTGCAGAAATAACGAGAAAGTCTGTTTGTATGAATGAAGATATTGGAGAGATTCTGAAAGAACTGTAGACTTGTGATAAAGAGCGGTTGTGAACGGAGTGAACAGTGACAAAAGAGGGTATGATAAAATGATAATACAAACAGGAATGAGAACAGATATACCTGCATTTTATTCGAAATGGTTTTTGAATCGGATAAAAGATGGATATGTATGCGTGAGGAATCCCTATAATCCAAAACAGGTGACGAAATACAGCCTTTCACCAGAAGTTGTGGATCTGATCGCATTCTGCACGAAGAACCCTCTTCCAATGCTGCCGTTTCTTGATAAGTTAAAACCGTATGGTCAATACTGGTTTGTAACAATTACGCCTTACGGACGAGATGTTGAGCCAAACGTTCCGGATAAAGAAACTGTGATGGAAGGTTTAAAAAAATTGTCGGATGTCGTGGGCGTAGACAGTATTGGATGGAGATATGATCCGATTTTTATAGATAAAAAACATTCTGTGGAGTGGCATATATCTGAATTTGAAAAAATGGCTGAAAATCTTGCCGGATACACAAAGACATGTGTAATCAGCTTTATAGATATTTATAAAAAGGTGGAACGCAATTTTCCAGAAGCAAAATCAGTACGGGCAGAAGACCGGGCTATGATAGGAAAAGCATTTGTAAAAATAGCATCAAAGTATGGAATGGTTCTGAGGCCTTGTGCAGAAGGAGAAGAGCTTGCCCAATATGGTGCAGATTGCTCCGGGTGTATGACTGTTCATACATTTGAGACAGCTCTCCATAGCAGACTGGAAGTTCCAAAGAGAAAGAAAAATCAGAGAAATGGGGAATGTGCGTGCCTTTTGGGGACAGATATAGGTGCCTATGATACTTGCGGACATTTGTGTAAATACTGTTATGCGAATGTAAATCCTGTTTTGGTCAAAGAAAATATGAGAAAGCATAATCCTGCATCTCCTTTTCTAATTGGTGGACATATGCCGGGTGATATTGTTCGTGAGGCAAAGCAGGAAAGCTGGATTGACAGACAGATTCGATTGGAGTTTTAGAATAAAATTGCATAATAACGGTAATAGAGAAAAGATAATTAGAACATAACAATTGATTTTCAAGTAGCACAACTATATTAGAAAAATGACCGAAAGGAGAACGTCAGAACGGAAAAAGAGTTCTGATGTTCTCCCTTGATTTTATTTAGAAATCTGTAGAGTTTCAGCAGATATTTAATGTAAGTTTTTGTGTGTCTAATCCTTTTCCGGAAACTTTTACAGTGACAGTACCTGGTTCATATCCAGCCCGGATAACGGCTAAGGATTTTCCGTAGAATGTCTTGAAAGTATCACTGCAGAAGCTTTTTTCAATATTCGGTCTTGCAGAGCCATAGCCCTGAAGGGTTGCAGGACCGGAGATTTCTATCTTCAGATTCTGGTCGACAGAAGATTTTGTGATTCCGTTTTCCCCGATAAGATCGATATTAAGGAAGCAGAGATCCTGACCATTTGCGCAGAGACTGGTTGCCTCAGGAGTAAGCTTTATCAAAGTTTTTCCAGTGGCAGAGATCAGTGAGGTGCGGCCTGTTTCTTTTCCGGAGGAGTCATAAGTAACGGCTTCAATTTTTCCGGCTTCATATGGGATTTTTTTGAATTTTGCAATATCTTTTTTTGTTTTCTTTTTACCGGCACTTTTTCCATTGACAAACAGTTCTACTTTGGCTGCATCGGAGTAGACTGTTACAGATGCCTTTTTACCTTCACAGCCTTCCCAGGACCAGCTTTCTACCGCATCTGTGATACGCCACATAGAAAGAGACTGGAAGTAGTCTGCACGTGTATAAGGATCAACGCCAATTGTTGGAGTTTTCTGTAATCCCCAGATGATTTTACTCCATCCGACTTCCGGGCGTTTCTTTCCACAGATATCAATGATACCGGCACCACCGGAAATAATGAGACCTGGATCAGCAGGTTGCTTTGTTTTCTTATCTTTATACTGGATGGTACCGATTCCTGACTCGCCAAGATAATCATATCCAGTCCACATAAAGTCGCCGGTCATAGTGGAAATGGATTTTACAAGCTGCCAGTTATCGTAAAGAGTCTGTGGAAGGGTTTCGGAACCGGTTGTTGCCTGTTCAGGATGATTTTTTGCATCAATTTTATAGCGGCTGGACGCGTAATTATATCCGGGAATATCAAAAATATCGGACATGATTTCAGCAATGGCAGTCGCCTTTTTGGTTTTGGCAGCTTTATTGATGAGTCCGCCCATTTTGTTCATCATGATATTGAAAAATTCAGAGGTTGGAGCATCATCCATTCCTCCGGTACCACTGTTTTTGACGTTGCCGTCTTCGTCTGTGCCATAAATACTTTTTTTACTTTTAGCCATTGTTGCGAGCATCAGGTTGATCCCGGCTGTGACAGGGCGTGTGTGATCCTGTGTATGGCAGAATTCAGTCATGATACGGGCTTGTTCCTGTCCGGTTGCAAGGCCAAGTTCTGTAATCTCGTTTCCAATAGAGTACATCACAACAGAAGGATGGTTATAGTCTTTTGAAATCATGGCAGCAATGTCATCTTTCCACCATTTGGAAAACTTTTCACCGGCGTAATCGTAAGGATTTTTTTTGATCAGCCACATATCAAAAGCTTCGTCAATAACGTACATACCAAGTTTATCACATGCATCCAACATTGCCTTTGAAATAGGGTTGTGTGAAGAACGGATGGCATTAAATCCGGCTTCTTTTAAAATGCGTACTCGCCGAAATTCGGCATCATGGAAGCCACAGGCGCCGAGTACTCCATTATCATGATGGATGCAGGCACCCCGGAAAAGGACGGGATTGTTGTTTACAAGGAATCCATCTTTTCCCCAGGAAAGGGTACGGATTCCGAAAGAGCTTTTTGCAGTATCAATGACAGTTCCGCCTTGCAGAAGAGTAGCCTGACAGGTATATAAATAAGGATCTTCGGAAGACCAGAGGTGTGCATCTGGGATGGTAATTGTGACATCTGTGCCTTCGGCAGATGCAATTTTGCCACTGTCACTGAAAATTTCCAGTACAATTTTTTCATTAGGCTGCATAACCGCATCAGCAAAAATGTGGATTGTATTAAGATCAACAATCTGCACTTTCAACCCTTCTGGGCGAATATAAGAACTTTCGGAACGGTAAAGGTGCACTTCGCGGTAGATACCGGATCCGGAGTACCATCGGCTGTTCGGGACATCTGCGTTGTCTGCAACGACTTTCAGTTCATTTGTTCCGGCAATGACTTTTCCAGTGATGTCAACAAAAAAGTTTGTGTATCCGTAAGGACGTTCGGCAACCTGTCTACCGTTTAAGAATACGATTGCGTTTTGATAGACAGCCTCAAATTCTAAGATCAGAGTCTGTCTGGTTTCATCTTCCGAAAGATTGAAAATTTTAGTGTAAATATATTTGCCACCGGCGAAATAGGCGCTTGCACTTGCAGTTTTATTCTCTTTTGAGCGCTCTTCACGGATCATGGCGTCATCTGGAAGATTGACATGAAGTATTTCGGTGGAGCCGTCTTTCTGCACGGTCCAGTCACGGTTGAAATCTGTTTTTTGCATAAGTTTTCCTCCCCTTTTACTATTGAACAGAACAATTCGGTTATACTAGTGAGTGGTAAAAAAATTTTGACACCCATATCATTTCATATTATTATAAATAATATGAAATGGAGTATAAATGGCATATATGAGGGGATTGAATCCTATATGTATCAGATTCAATTATTAAGAGCTATTCGTGCTAAACAGGAATGATAACTATAAAAAGACGAAAACTGATTTTTATCAGAAAGAGGAATAAACGATGTATTTTCAATCTACGCGTCTTATGATGCATCAGGATTTAATTAAAGAAATGAAGGCGTATGAAAAAGGTTTTGGAGAAAATCATTTTACAGAAGACAGTCTTTCTTTTATTTTAGATTCCTATTATCCGGAAAAAGAAGAAGGAAGAGAGGTGCTTACATTTATAGGACCGAAGGATGTAGGATATTTTTGCATGGACAAGAAGGAATCGGACAAAATTCTTGAAGGAAAAAGTATGCACAGACATAATTTCTATGAGTTGATGTATGTTGCGGATGGAAGGTTATATCAGAATATTGAGAATACCATACATCTTTATCCGAAAGGAAGTTGCTGTCTGATGAATATGAATATTCGCCATCTGGAGGAATTCGATGAGTATTGCAGAGTGATTTTCCTGGAGTTTACACAAGAATATATTTTGAATTTACTACAATTTCCAAGTGTTTTTACCGGGAAACTCACACCGGAATATGAAATGGTAAGGAAGTTCTTTTTACATGAACTGGATAAAGAAGAGGCATCACAACGGGCTTATATCGATTTTATTCCGATGAAAGAGACAAAAGTAGTGCATGATTGTTTTGACAAAATTGCACTAGGCCTGCAGGAGAGAACGCCAAAATCAAATTTTCAGATTGCAGGAGCAATGATTGAAATGTTATCTGCATTGTTTGATAAAGAAGCCTATACGAATACGCCGGTTGCTTTTGGAAATACATCTGAAAGGGAACTGTTTGATCAGATAAGCAGTTACATTCGAGAAAAAGATGGACAGGTACGTAGAAAGGATTTGGAGAAAAAGTTCAGTTATTCAGGGGATTATCTTTATAAAACGGTTGAAAAATATACAGGGTTGTCTCTGTATGAATATAGTACGAAATTTACAATGGAAAAGGCGGGGGAACTTCTTTTGGATTCTGACCTTACAGTGGCGGAAATTATGGAACGGATTGGATTTAGCAATAGGACACAATTTTACAGACTTTTTCAAAAAAATTATGGAATGACTCCGAGAGAATATAGAAAATCGCAGTTTCACTAAATGGAAAGCAAGAACAGCAAATGTATTTGCACGTGTCGAACCTGAAGTAAAAGAACAGGCAGAGTGTATTCAGCAGATGAAGTTGAAGCAGAAATGAAACGGGAATAGTATACGTAGTGCGAATTATGTATGGTGGACGTAATGTTCATAAACAGTTAAGTCAAACAGAAGACGTATAAAAGCACTTCTTAGGAGTTAATCTGAGAAGTGCTTTTTGTGGATATTTATCTTCGTACCTTCATCGCACTAAGTGCAGCACCGATCGCACCGGCGTAACGGGCATCCGGGCAGGAAAAAACATCTTTTCCAAGTTCTTTTGATAAAGCCTCACGGATGTAATCACATTCACACAGACCTCCGGTCAGGCAGAATGTGAACATTTCACCATTCATCCGGCTGACCTGGGCGGCAACTTTACGAATGGTGGAATTTACTACTGCATAAGCAATATTTTCTTTCGGTTCTCCCTTACCGATTAATCCGATGACCTCAGATTCTGCGAATACAGTACACATGGAGCTGATGGTTGTGTCAGAACCCAGGCGTGCCAGATCAAACATTTCATTCGGGCGAAGAGAGAGTGTGTTGGCCATTACTTCAAGAAAACGTCCGGTTCCGGCGGCACATTTATCATTCATAATAAAATCTTTTACGAATCCCTGTTCAATCTGGATGATCTTCGTATCCTGGCCACCGATGTCGATCACGGTCAGGTCCGGCTGTTGAAACAGATGCACAGCACCAAGAGCATGGCAGGTGATCTCTGTGACGGTCTTATCTGCGTAAGGAACAGAGATGCGTCCGTAACCGGTTGCTACACAGCAGGAAGAGTCATCAGAAAGATTGATTCCGGCAAGCTGAAGTTTCTGATGGATTTCCTCGGCTGTATCTACGCTGCTCCATCCGGTTGGCTGAACGAATTCCTGGATAATTTCTTTTTTTTCGTTCAAAACAACGGTTTTCGCACAGGTTGAACCGATGTCAATTCCAATATAGTTCATAATAAAAACTCCTTTATAAAAACAGTCGGCTCTCGCATGAGAACAGCCGACTGTTCAGAGCCAACCTCCAAAATGCTACGCATTTCGTCGGTGTGGCGCATCCGCCAAATAAAATTTCAAAAACATTCTTAAAAATGCAAGCATTTTATAGCTGTTTTTTGAAATTTTGCTTGGCTCTGAACAGTTACCAGATTATAACATTTCGATAAAGGCTGCAATACGTGTATTCAGCTGTCCAACATCAGTCTGAGAATAATCTGTCTCAACATTCATGTATGGAATTCCTTTTTCCTCGTTTACAAAGCGGCGGATGGAAAGAGTCTCTACGTTATAAGTGTGGCATGCCTGAAGAGTCATTTCAAGTACTCCGTCTACTTTGTACTCGTCGATCAGTCTTCCAAGAAGCTCCAGACGGTTCGGGTTTGGAGTCATAACAGAACATCCGATTGAGAGGTAACGCTCTGCGATTGCCTGGTAAATGTCTTCAGCATCTTCGTCAATCAGACGATCGATGGATTTTGCACCGGAGCAGTTTTCAAATGTAACAACGATTCCACCGTTATTCTCAACAGCGTCGATAATCTTCTCTGTTGCACCACCGATTGGACATCCGGTGATCAGAATTCTTGGTTTCTTATCTTCACGTTTTCCTTCGGCATATTCTTTCTCAATCTTGGCTGTCAGTGCGTCAACTTCATCAGCAATCAGAGTGCGGTCAAGCTTAAAACCACTTCCGTACAGAACACGGAAAAGATCATGTCCTTTGATCGGTGCAGGATCATGTCTCATAACTCCGTAAAGATTCTTCAAGGATGTGCGGACTTCATTTTCAAGCTTAACTGCTTCACGAACCTGTTCCTCCGTGATCGTTACCTCGAATTTTTTTTCGAGATATTCTTTGAAGCGGAGAATCTCAGCCTTCCAAAGGTCGAGTACTTCAGCTTTCTGGGATTGTGGCAGTTCCATGATGAAGACCTCTTTGAATTCGCCCATGTATTCGTACATTTTCTTCTTACCGTCACATGTTGTCTCTCCGACAACAACGTCTGAGAAGTAGAAGAAAGGGCATTTGTCTGTCTTTGCAAATCCATAACTGGATTTGATCAGCGGGCATAAGTTACGTGGCAGATCCTTTTCTGCTGCAGGAATCGTCTCATCAGAGGTAGAACAGAGGCTGACTGTTGCTGCGCCCATTGCCATGGCAATTTCCTTAGGGAAATAAGTGCAGTAGGAACCGATGACAGGGATTCCTTTATCTTTTAACTGTTTTACAGCAAGAAATGATTTCTGACGCTGCTCTGCGAATTCTTCGAATACTTCCGGTAAATCTTTAATAATTTCCATAATCGTTCTCCTTATTGTTGGGTTTGTGGATGGCTGTTGTAGAGAGATTATTTTATTAAACGTATGCTTTCCAAAAAACAAACGATGGGAATAATCCACTCATAACCAAAGCTTTTATAGATAAATTTTATCGTTTTTTAATGAAGTTTTCCAATAGATAATATATATATGAAGAAAGAACTTATAGATAAAACCTATAAGGTGGAGATTAGAAAATTGGAACTGGATGAACTGTAAAATTCTGTTCTTTGTTCTGCCCAAAAAGTATGATAAAATGAAAAGAAGTAGAAACAATCTGTTTCATCAGTCAGGTAGAAGTGATAGATCAGCGAAAGGAAATAGAGCATATGAAAACAATAGGGATTGGAATTCAGGATTTTGCAAAAATAGCTGATAAAAATATGTTTTATATAGATAAGACAGCTTTTCTAAAGGAATGGTGGGAGAATCAGGATAGTGTTACATTAATCACCCGCCCAAGAAGATTCGGAAAAACATTGCTTATGAGCATGACGGACTATTTCTTCTCAGTCAATCATTCAGATTGCAAGAAGTATTTTGAAGGCCTGGACATCTGGAAAGAAGAAAAATTCCGTGAACTTCAGGGAACCTATCCGGTGATTTTCATGAGTTTTGCAGATATTAAAGGATCAACTTATGAAAAAACCAGAATGGGGGTTATCCATAAGATTACAAAGTTATATACAGACTTTGAATTTTTAAAGAGGACGGGAGTTCTCAGTGGCAGAGACCTGGAGTTTTACGATTCGGTCTCAGTGGATATGGGGGATGATGTTGCAGGAATTGCGATACAGTATATGTGTGATTATTTGAGACGTTATTATGGTAAGAATGCGTTAGTGTTACTGGATGAGTATGATACACCGCTACAAGAGGCATATGTAAACGACTATTGGAAAGAACTGGCTGATTTTATAAGAAGCTTATTTAATAGCACATTTAAGACAAATCCGTATCTGGAACGGGGACTTCTGACCGGAATTACAAGAGTTAGTAAGGAGTCAATCTTTTCTGATTTGAACAATTTGGAAGTTGTAACAACAACATCAGAAAAGTACAGCACTTCCTTTGGATTTACAGAGAAAGAAGTCTTTCAGGTATTAGAGAATAACCGATTGTCTTCTGAAAAGGAAAATATCCGTTACTGGTATGATGGCTTTTCTTTTGGTAAGCGGAAAGATATTTATAATCCGTGGTCGATCACAAAATATCTGGATACAGGAGAATATGGAACTTACTGGGCAGATACCAGTGGAAATGTACTTGTATCCAATTTGATCCGCCAAAGTCCTGCAAAGATTAAATCAGAAATGGAAGATCTGTTGCAAGGTAGAACAATCTGCACAGATCTGGATGAACAGGTGATTTTTGAGCAGCTTGGAAGAAAACGTGGAGCCATCTGGAGTCTTCTGCTTGCCAGCGGTTACCTGAAAGTTGACCGGTATGAGATGGATAACAGAACCGGTAAGCGTCAATATTATCTGAAAATCACAAACCATGAGACGATGCTGATGTTTGAGAAGATGATCGAAGACTGGTTCTCGGAGGAAGATTCTGCGTATGGCAATTTTAAAGATGCATTGATTGCAGGAGATCTGGATTATATGAACCAGTTTATGAATCAGGTTGCACTTCAGACCTTTAGCAGTTTTGATACCGGGAATAAGCCATCCGAAGAACAGGAGCCGGAGAGATTCTACCACGGATTTGTTCTTGGACTGATCGTGGATTTGGCTGACAAATATAGGATTACTTCCAACAGGGAAAGTGGATTTGGACGTTATGATGTAGTAATGGAACCTTTGAAAGAAAATTTGGATGCAATCGTGATGGAGTTTAAAGTCCAGAACATGAAAAAAGAAAAATTACTCGAGCAGACAGTAGAGAATGCACTGCGTCAGATTGATGAAAAAGAATATGATACAGAACTACTTGCCAGAGGAATCAAAAAGGAGCGAATCCGACATTATGGATTTGCATTTCGTGGAAAAAAGGTTTTGATAGGAACAGAAGAATAAAAGTAAAATAAAGGGATGAAGACTTTAGGGGATTCATCCTTTGGTTATAGTAACAAAAAGATTTTAAAAAGTTTTCTTTCCACTGGCTTTCCTTGTATTTACCAGTGAAATCGGATATACTAAAGAATAGTCAATCTTTGAAAAATTTGATATTTATAAGAACAAAAACCAAGGAGAAAAAGAATGAGTATATATGATTTGAATGCATATGAAGTGCTCCAGACAGAAGATTTATCTGATCTGAAGTCAAAGGGGACACTTCTGAAGCATAAGAAAAGCGGAGCACGAGTGCTTCTTATGGAAAATGATGATGAGAACAAGGTGTTTACAATTGGATTCCGCACACCACCGTCAGACAGTACAGGAGTTCCACACATTATGGAACATTCTGTTCTGTGCGGATCGAAAGAATTTCCGGTGAAGGATCCGTTTGTTGAGCTTGTGAAAGGTTCTCTGAATACATTTTTGAATGCGATGACTTATCCGGACAAGACAGTATATCCGGTGGCAAGCTGCAATGACAAGGATTTCCAGAACCTGATGCATGTTTATATGGATGCAGTATTTTATCCAAATATTTATCAGAATGACAAGACATTCCGCCAGGAAGGTTGGAGCTATAAGCTGGATGATCCAGATGGAGAGTTGACAATCAGCGGTGTTGTATACAACGAGATGAAAGGAGCATTCTCTTCTCCGGAAGGCGTACTTGACCGCGTGGTTCTGAACTCTCTGTTCCCGGATAATACGTATTACGTAGAGTCCGGTGGAGACCCGGAGGTGATTCCGGAACTTACTTATGAGCAATTTTTAGATTTCCATAGAAAGTATTATCATCCATCTAACAGCTATATTTATCTGTATGGTGATATGAATATGGAAGAGAAATTAAGATGGCTTGACGAGAAGTATTTGTCAGATTTTGAGAATGAACCGGTGGATTCAGAGATTCATCTGCAGAAGCCATTTACAGAGATGAAGGAAGTCGTTCAGGAGTATTCCATCGCAAGTGAAGAGAGTGAGGAGGATAACACCTATCTTTCTTATAATAAGGTAATTGGAACAACACTGGACGAGAAGTTGTATCTGGCATTTGAGATTTTGGATTATGCACTTCTGTCCGCACCGGGAGCACCACTGAAAAAGGCACTTCTGGATGCAGGTGTCGGCAAGGATATCTCCGGATCTTATGACAACGGAGTTTATCAGCCAATCTTCTCTGTGATTTCTAAGAATGCGAATGTAGAGCAGAAGGAAGAATTCGTTCGTGTAATTGAAGATACATTGAAAGATATTGTGAAAAATGGAATCAATAAGAAAGCACTTCGCGCAGGAATCAACTATCATGAATTCCGTTTCCGCGAGGCTGATTTCGGAAATTATCCGCGTGGATTGATGTATGGTCTTCAGTTGTTTGACAGCTGGCTGTATGATGAGACGAAACCATTTATCCATATGCAGGCGATTCCGACATTTGAATTCTTGAAAGAACAGGTGGAAACAGGATACTTTGAAGAACTGATCCAGAAATATCTCCTGGATAATACACATGGTTCTATCGTGATCATTAAGCCGGAGCGTGGACGTACTGCAAGAATGGATAAGGAACTTGCAGATAAGCTTCAAGCATACAAAGACAGTTTGTCAAAAGAAGAAATCGATGCACTTGTGAAAGCGACGAAAGAGTTGGAAGAATATCAGGAAGAAGAGTCGGCACCGGAAGATCTAGCGAAGATTCCTGTACTCGGACGCGAAGATATTTCCAGAGAGATCGCACCGATTTATAATAAAGAGCTTGAGACAAGCGGAGTGAAGCTGGTACACCATGAAGTTGAGACGAATGGAATTGGATACACAGCGCTTTTGTTTGACCTGTCCGGTATTCCGGAGGAGAAACTTCCATATATCAGCATTCTGCAGAGTGTGCTTGGAATTATTAATACAAAGAATTATGAATACAGTGAACTGTTTAATGAGATCAATGTACACACAGGAGGAATCGGAACTTCTCTGGAGCTTTACACAGACGTAACAAAGGTAAAGGAGAAAGAATTCCGTGCGACATTTGAAATCAAAGGTAAAGCGCTGTATCCGAAGATGGATGTTCTGTTTTCTATGATGCGTGAGATTTTGATGGAATCTGATCTTGGGGATGAGAAGCGTCTGAAAGAAATCTTAGCAATGTTGAAATCCAGACTGCAGATGTCCTTCCTGTCATCCGGGCACACAACAGCAGCCCTTCGTTCTCTGTCTTATACTTCACCGATGGCGAAGTTCAAAGATGATACAGATGGAATCGGTTACTATGAGGTTGTAAAGGAACTTGAGGAAAACTTTGAGGAGAAGAAAGCAGAACTGATTGCAAACTTAAGACAGATTGCACAGCAGATTTTCCGCAAGGATAATCTGATCATCAGTTATACTTCATCAGCGGATGGTCTTGCACCGATGGAAGAAGCATTTGCAAAGATTGCAGACACACTTCATACAGAGGAAAAGGAAGCAGAGATACCGTGTGAAATTCATTGTGTGAAACGCAACGAGGGATTCAAGACATCTTCAAAAGTTCAGTATGTTGCAAGAACAGGTAACTTTATCGACCGTGGTGTTGAGTATACAGGAGCACTTCAGATTCTGAAAGTCATCTTGAGCTATGATTATCTGTGGCAGAATGTCCGTGTGAAGGGCGGAGCTTACGGATGCATGAGCAGCTTCAATCGTATTGGAGAGGGATATCTGGTATCTTACCGTGACCCGAATCTGGAGAAGACAATGGAAATCTACGAAGGAGTTGTGGATTATCTGAAGAACTTCAATGTAGATGACAGAGACATGAACAAGTTTATTATCGGAACGATCAGTAATATCGACCGTCCGATGAATCCGGCAGCAAAGGGAAGCAGATCAATGAATCTTTATATGAACCATGTATCTGCTGAGATGATCAGGGAAGAGAGAAATCAGATCCTTGATGCACAGCAGTCAGACATCCGTGCACTTGCCGATGTACTTCAAGCATTACTTGATGCACATGAACTTTGCGTGATCGGAAGTGAAGAGAAGATTGAGGAGCAGAAAGAGATGTTCCTTGAAATAAAGACACTTTAAGATGGAAAAAGAAAGGAAAAAGCATGCAGGATAATTTTAAATCAGGATTTGTCACACTGATCGGAAGACCAAATGTTGGAAAATCTACTTTGATGAATCGTCTGATCGGACAGAAGATTGCAATCACATCAAACAAACCACAGACAACAAGAAACCGTATCCAGACTGTTCTGACAACAGAGGAAGGTCAGATTGTGTTCGTAGATACACCGGGAATTCACAAAGCAAAGAATAAACTTGGTGAGTATATGGTGAATATTGCAGAACGTTCTTTGAATGAAGTGGATGTTGTACTTTGGCTTGTAGAGCCATCTACATTTATCGGTGCAGGTGAGAAGCATATTATTGAGCAGTTAAAGAAGGTAAAGACACCGGTTATTCTTGTTATCAATAAAGTTGATATGGTGAAGAAGGAAGAGGTTCTTACTTTTATTGATGCATATCGCAAGGAATGTGATTTTGCAGAAATCGTTCCGGTATCTGCAAGAAGAGGCGATAATACGGATGAGCTTGTAAATGTAATTATGAAATATCTTCCATACGGACCGCAGTTCTATGATGAAGATACAATCACAGACCAGCCGGAGCGCCAGATCGTGGCAGAGATTATCCGCGAGAAAGCATTGCACAGCTTGAATGAGGAGATCCCTCATGGAATCGCAGTAGCAATCGATCAGATGAAGATGAACCACAAAGTGTGTCATATTGATGCTACAATCATCTGCGAGAGAGATTCCCATAAAGGGATCATCATCGGAAAGCAGGGAAGTATGCTGAAAAAAATCGGAAGTACTGCAAGATTTGAGATCGAGCGTTTGCTGGATTGCAAAGTAAATTTGAAGCTGTGGGTGAAGGTTCAGAAGAACTGGAGAGACAGCGATTATATGATGAAAAATTTTGGATACAGGGAAGACGAGATGTAAGCCCTGAGATGCATTTGCGGTAAATTCTGAAGATATTCTAAAGAAAAAAGTGCTGTTCCTTAAAGAATGGCACTTTTTTCTTTAATAAATGCCAAAGCCTATTGTTATTATGAAAAAGTGGGATAAAATGATGTAAGTACATAGCAATGGAGCAATCTGGTTACATCATAAAATGGGAAAAGAATGGAGAAAACAAGAAGTGAGACAAAGGACAGGGGATTTGGACAGAAAGAGAATAATAGAAATCTTACTCCCGCCGGTAATTGTTTTTCTGGTGAATTCAGCTGTCTACTGGGGAGCACCGAGATTGACAGATACAAGTGAGTACCATAACCTGTCACTTGCATTAGATACAAAGATCCCATTGATCCCGGCATTTATTCTTGTTTATTTTGGATGTTACATTTTCTGGGTGATTAATTATCTGCTTGTATCATTGCGGGAGGAAGAGATAAAATACAGATTCTTTACGGCTGATTTGTATGCAAGAATCATTTGTTTTCTGTTTTTTGTGTTTTATCCGACAACAAATGTAAGACCAGAACTTGTCGGAAACGGAATTTTTGTTCAGGGCATGCGTTTTTTATATCAGATTGATGAACCAGTGAATTTATTTCCATCAATCCATTGTATGGCAAGCTGGTTCTGTTGTATTGGAATCAGGGGAGATAAAAAAGTACCGGTGTGGTATAAGATCGTATCTGTAATGATTGCAGTGTTGGTCTTTGTTTCTACGCTTGTAACAAAACAGCATGTAATTGTGGATGTGATCGGTGGAGTTGCGGTAGCGGAGCTGACCTGGTTTGTGAGCTGCCGGACAAACGGATGGAAAACATACAGAAATCTGGTTCGTAAAGCAGGAGGAGAAAATGGAAAATAAAAAGAAAATGATATTTAATGTACTTTTTCTCTTTCTTGTCTTTGCGGCAACAATCTATGGAGTATTCCATGGGGAGGATTTAAGTGAGATTGCAGAAATTCTGAAAACAGTGAATTTATACTGGTTGCTTCCGGGTGTTGCCTGTGTGATTATCTTTATCTGGGGAGAGTCAATTATTATATTTTATATGATGCATACGCTTGGTATTCATCTAAAGAAATGGAAATGTTTCTTGTTTTCCTCTGTAGGATTCTTTTTCAGCTGTATCACACCATCCGCAACAGGAGGACAGCCGGCGCAGATTTATTATATGAAGAAAGAGAAAATTCCAATCCCGGTATCAACGCTTGTATTGATGATTGTCACGATTACCTATAAGATGGTTCTCGTTGTGATCGGTCTTGGACTTATGATCTTCGGCAGGGGATTCATCAGAACACATATGTATGATATCCGTCATATTTTTTATCTTGGAACAGGACTAAATGTGTTTTGTGTGGCGTCTATGCTGCTCCTTGTATTTCATCCGGTGCTTGCACGTTCTATTCTTGTGAAAGGGATGGAACTGCTGGAAAAAATGCATCTGATGCGACATAAGAGTACAAGAATTGAGAAACTGAATGCATCAATGGATCAGTATCATACAACAGCGGTTTATCTGAAAGATCATATGATGGTGCTGGTCAATGTATTTGCAATCACACTATTTCAGAGGTTCGCACTGTTTACAGCAACCTGGTTTGTATATAAGGCATTTGGACTGTCCGGAACGAATGCATTCGTGATCATTCTTCTGCAGTCTGTGATTTCGGTTTCTGTGGATATGCTGCCACTGCCGGGTGGTATGGGAATCAGTGAAAAACTGTTTTCGATGATTTTTGAACCAGTTTTTGGAAGTGCACTTTTGATTCCGGGAATGATCTTAAGCAGAGGACTTGGATATTATACAGAATTATTGATCAGTGCAATTTTCACGATCGTGGCGAATTTTACAATAGGAAGAAACTTAAGGAAGAAAGCATAAATAAATGGAGAGTTATTCTGATAAGAATAAAAATAAGGGGGAAATAAAATGTTAGGTGTTTATGATTACACAGTTATACTTACATATATCAGTCTGTGGATTTCGATTGGTGGGATGATGCTGTCATTGAATGGACATCTGGATCTTGCAGTATTGTGTCTTGCACTGTCTGGTCTATGTGATATGTTTGATGGGAAGATTGCAAGAACAAAGAAGGATAGAACAGAAATAGAGAAACGTTTTGGAATCCAGATTGATTCCCTGTGCGACATTGTCTGTTTTGGAGTTGGACCGGTGATCATCTGTTATTGTATGGGAATGAATGGGATTGTCGGTGTTCTTATTCTTATGTTTTATGTGTTGGCAGGATTGATCCGTCTGGCATGGTTTAATGTAACAGAAGAGTGCAGGCAGGATGAGACAACAGAGAACAGAAAGTGTTATCAGGGATTGCCGATCACATCCATGTCGATCGCATTACCGATTCTTGTTGTGCTTCGCCCATTTTTGCACTGTGATTTCAGAATTGCACTGCATGCGATGGTTCTTCTTGTAGGACTTCTGTTTGTTATGGATTTCAAATTAAAAAAGCCGGGGAATAAGACACTTTCTGCATTAGTCGGAGTAGTAGCGGTTGCAGTAGTCTGGACATTGAGACGAAGATTCATGTAAGAGGAGAGATTATGATTTATGCAGACAGAAACGGAAACAGGATGGAGAAAACAACAGGGCAGGACAGATTCCTGGAATATATCTATGGACATACACTGACAAGAATGATGCTGAAACCATTGCTTGGTTCCAGGGTATCCCGACTTGGCGGAAAAGTGCTGGACAGTAGAGTGTCCAGGCTGTTGATTCCATCGTTTGTCAGAAAGAATCAGATTGATCTGTCAATCTATGAAAAGAAACATTATTCTTCTTATAATGACTTTTTTACGCGTAAGATCTTAGCGGAGGAACGTCCGATTGACGGAAGAAAAGAAGTACTGATCAGTCCTTGTGACGGGAAAGTGACAGTTTGTCCGATTCAAAGGGATGGACTTTTTCTTATCAAACAGACACAGTATACAGTCCGTAGTCTTCTGAAGGATGAAAAGCTTGCGAAACGCTATGAAGGTGGAACAGCTTATATAATCCGTCTCACGGTGGATGATTACCACAGATATTGTTATGTGGCAGATGGTGTGAAATCTGCACAGCGAAAGATCAGAGGAGTATTCCATACAGTAAATCCGGTGGCAAATGACTATGCTCCGATTTACAAGATGAATACAAGGGAATATTGTCTTGTACAGACAGAAGAACTGGGAACCGTTTTGCAGATGGAAGTCGGTGCTCTTATGGTTGGACGGATTAAGAATCATAAAAAGAAAGTATCTGTTGTACATCGGGGAGAAGAAAAAGGAATGTTCGAGTTTGGCGGGTCTACAGTCGTTCTTTTGACAGAGCCGGGAAAAGTGCAGACGGATGAAGATCTGGTGAGAAACAGTGCAACCGGTGCAGAGACATTGGTAAAGATGGGGGAGAAAATCGGAAGCAAAAAATAAAAGACTGGGAAGTTGTTGTGAACAGGTGAAATATACAATAACTTCCCAATCTTCTTTTTTTGTGATATTCTAGTATTGAACATTTACTTAAGGTAAGAAATATCGTTAAGGGGTAAGAAAATGAAATACGAGAAGATGAACAATCTCTTCCTGCGTCAGTCCTATCTGGATTCCTGGGAAGATTATGAAAGAAGTTTAAAGAAAAAAAGTTTCATTAAATGGGACTATATTATATTAACAGCATCAAATGAAGCACAGGCAATGGCTTATCGGAATCAGATTGAGAACCGTTTGGAAAAAGGTCTTCTTCCGGAGGAGACAACGTATGCGGTTCTTCCGGATCCGGAGGGAAAACGTGTGGGATCAGGAGGTGCTACATTTCAGGTGATGCGTTATATTGCAGACCAGGAACCGGAGAGAGAGAATCCTTTTAAGAATCGTAGAATTCTTGTGATTCATTCAGGTGGTGACAGTAAGAGAGTGCCGCAGTATTCTGCAATCGGCAAGCTTTTCTCACCGGTTCCAAGAGAATTGCCGGATGGAAGAAGTTCCACTTTATTTGATGAGTTTATTGTAGGAATGTCAGGAGTTCCATCCAGAATCCAGGAGGGAATGCTTGTTTTGTCAGGTGATGTATTGCTTCTGTTTAATCCACTTCAGATTGATGCGCAGTTTGACGGAGCAGCAGCAATTTCCATTAAAGAGCCGGTAGCTACAGGAAAGAATCATGGCGTATTTCTGAACGACGGACATGATTATGTAAAGTGTTTTCTTCATAAACAGACAGAAGAGCGTCTGCGAGAGATGGGAGCTGTTAATAATGCAGGAAATGTAGATCTTGATACAGGTGCGGTATTGTTTGGCAGCGCACTGTTGCAGGCACTGTTCCGTCTGATTTCAACAGAGGGCAAAGTAGACGAGAAGAAATTCAGGCAGTTTTGTAATGAAGAAGCAAGGATCAGCTTTTATGGGGATTTTTTATATCCGCTTGCAAATGATTCTACATTAGAAGATTTCTATAAAGAGGCAGCAGAAGGACAGCTCAATGAGGCACTGCATGAATGCAGGACACAGATCTGGAATGCGATCCATCATTTTTCAATGAAGCTGCTGTGTCTGTCACCGGCGGAATTTATTCATTTCGGGACAACAAGGGAATTGAGAAGTCTTGTAACAAAAGATGTGCAGGATTACGAGTTCCTGGATTGGAAGATGCAGGTGAATTCAGCGGTGCAAAAAGAAGGATTTGCAGCGCATAATGCTTATGTAGGAAGCCGTGCGAAGATAGGAAAAGAAGCATATCTGGAGAATTGTTATGTTCTTGGTAATTCTGAGGTCGGCGACGGAACCGTTCTTTCCCATGTGCGCATTATGGACCGGAAGATTCCGGAACAGATTGTTATGCACGGAATTGAACTGACAGGTGGGAAAAAAGTAATCAGGATTTATGGTGTACCAGATAATCCGAAAGGAAAATATCCGGGAGAGGTTTCATTTCTCGGCACGACATTGAATCAGTTTATGGCTCAGAATAAAGTGACGAAAGAAGAACTCTGGAAAGGAGAAGAGACCTATCTGTGGTTTGCAGATCTTTATCCGGTGTGTGATGACTGGGAAGATGCACTTGATATGGCTGAAATCATTTACAAGATGGCACATGGTACTGCAACAAAAGAAGAGATTTCCAGATGGCGCGAGACTGAACGCAGGAGCCTCTATTCCAGTTTTAATGCAGCAGATATTGAGGCATCCTGTGATCAGGAGAGGTTTCTTGAAAACCGTATTCTTGCAAGGTGTTTCATCAGAAAACTGGAGCAGGGAATGTATTATGCGGAGGCACTCAAGATATTTGGAAAGCGTGGAATATCGAAAGAAATCTTTAAGTTACTGATGGAAGATGCAGCAGAAGCAGATTTCTCATTGAAGATTCGAATCTATCATGCAGTCTCCTGTTATATGAAAAAGACAAGAACGATTTATGATGATCTGCATTATGATGCACTTGAGAATGACTGTTTTGGAACAATCCAGGAGGCAATTTATGAAGAAGCAGAGAAGAAACTTCCGGATAGTGCAGGATATAGAATTGTAAAAGATCAGGTTGATATCGCCCTTCCGGTCCGTGTGAACTGGGGCGGAGGCTGGACGGATACACCACCACATTGTAATGAAAAGGGTGGAGTAGTTCTTAATGCTGCAATGAAATTAAGAGGAATCTATCCGGTACAGATCACGGTGAAGAGATTAGATGAGCTTCATGTGGAATTTGAAAGTAAGGATATCGGAGTCTATACAACTGTAGACAGTGCAGCTGAGATCCAGGATTGTCATAATCCATATGATTCATTTGCACTGCATAAAGCAGCTTTGATCGCCTGTGGAATTATCCCGGTCAAGGAAGAAGCAGATCTTCAGGAGATTTTAAAGCGGATGGGAGGAGGAATCTATCTTTCTACCCAGGTTTATGGAGTACCGAAAGGATCAGGACTTGGAACAAGCAGTATCTTATCAGGAGCGTGCGTAAAGGGAATCTTTGAATTTCTTGGTCAGGAGCGTACAGATGCAGAGATCTATGATGTTGTCCTTGGTATGGAGCAGATCATGAGTACCGGAGGCGGATGGCAGGATCAGGTTGGCGGACTGACAGAAGGAATTAAACTGATCTCAACAAAACCGGGGATTGCCCAGAATCTTGTTGTAGAGAAGATAGAAATGCCGGAAGAGGGAAAGAAAGAACTGAAAGAACGTTTCGCATTGATTTATACTGGTCAGAGGCGTCTCGCAAGAAATCTGCTGCGTGATGTGGTTGGTGGCTATATCGGAAGCAGACCAGAATCATTGAAGGCATTAAAGGAGATGAAGGCGATCGCCGTGTTAATGCGTTTTGCACTGGAGCAGGGAGATATTGACGAATTTGCTGAGCTTTTAAACCAACATTGGAAATTATCCTGTATGTTGGATGCCGGTACAACCAATACCTGTATCGATCAGATCCTTCTTGTATGTGAAGACCTGATCGATGGGAAGTTTATATCAGGAGCCGGTGGAGGCGGATTCATTCAGGTGATTCTAAAGAAAGATGTGACAAAGGAGCAGCTGCATGAACGTCTGCATGGCGTGTTCCAGGACAGTGGCGTAGATGTATGGGATTGCGAATTACTTGTTTAACGTATAAGTAAGATAAGAAATGAAATTTGACAAAGAATTTCTACATGGTATAATGAGCGAAAAAGAAAGCAGTATATCAGTTAGGAGTAGATTTTTGAAGAGCAATAAGAAAACGAATAGAGAGAAGAACAGGAAATTGACGATGATCTCATTTTTTCCGGCAATCATTTGGCTGATCCTTCTTCTGGTTTTGTCAAGCCAGAATGGACCACAGACAGCGGCAACCAGTCTGCCGATGGCAGAATGGATCCAACAGCACTTTTTTCCACAGGACAGTGTGGATTATGTGCATATGTATCTGAGAAAATGGGCACACTTTATCGTTTATTTCATAGAATCAGGATTATTGGTTCTGGCAATGAAGAATGTGATGAAAGCCTGGAAAGCGGCGTGTGCGGTATTCGGACTTTGTACGATCCTGGCAATTGCAGATGAGGCACACAAGGTTCTGATCGTAGGAAGACACTGTCAGTGGGATGAAGCAGGAATCAATATTGTCGGTGTGATCATGGGAGTGTTGCTGACCTGGAGTATTCTATGGCTGATTCGTTGGGCAAGGGGAACACTTGAAGATTAGAAGGAATATTTTCGCAGAAAGCTTCATATAATGACATCAGGAAGACAAGCTGTGAAAGGGGAAATCGAAAGGTGGTTCTTGGATATATTGTCTGTTTTCTCGGTGGTCTGATTCTGGGCGTAGTCCTTATGTGTTTGCTTCAGATAAAGAGATGATTTGTGAGAGAGGTTGAGAGGCCTCTCTTTTTTGTATATCAGGAAAGTGTTTTCCTGATATACAAAAAATACTCCGTCCAGGATCTGCACAAATCCGAAAAAACACCCGTTGTTGTTTTACATAAACTTAACATTTGGTTGATTTCAGACTTTACATTTCTTACGTAACATATGTACTGTGCTTGAGGGAAGCATAAATGGCTGCAGAAAATAAAAAAAGAAAATGCAGTGGGATTAGAAATGTGTATGAAACGTAAAGGAGATAATTAACATGAAAATGAAAAAGTTTATCGCATTACTTACAGTAGCAGGTATGACAGCAACAATGGCAGTTGGATGTGGAAATTCATCAAACGGAACTTCAGATAATGCAGCAGATACAAATACAGAGAGCAGTGACAGCTCATTAAGCGGAACAATCACAGCGGCTGGTTCTTCAGCATTGAAACCACTTGCTGATGACGCAGCAGATTCTTTCTTAAACGATCATCCGGATGTATCTATCACAATCGATGCAGGTGGTTCAGGAGAAGGTCTGAAACAGGTATCTGAAGGAACAGTAGACATCGGTAACTCTGATGTGGCAGCTGAGGATAAACTGGATGAGACAGCAGCAAAAGAGCTTGTAGATCATCAGGTCTGTGTTGTAACAATGGCACCGATCGTAAACAAAGATGTTGCAGAAGCAGGAGTTAAGAGTCTGACAAAAGAGCAGCTGATCTCCATCTTCACAGGTAAGACAACAAACTGGAAAGATGTTGGGGGACCGGATGAGGATATCGTCCTTGTAACACGTCCTGAGTCTTCAGGAACAAGAGCAACATTCCAGAAATATGCACTGGACGGAAACGAAGAAGCTTCTAACACATCCATGGAAACAGATGATTCCGGAGTTCTTCTTACAAATGTAAAGAGTACAAACGGAGCAATCGGTTATGTAGCACTTTCTTATCTGACAGGAGATGCAGGTGTTGAGACAGTAGCAATTGATGATGTTGAGCCAACACTTGAGAATACTTACAGCGGAAAATATCCTGTATGGACATTCGAGCATATGTACACAAAAGGTGAACCAAATGAAGTGACAAAAGCATTCCTTGATTATATCACAGGTGATGAATATGGCGCTCAGATGGAGAAACTTGGTTATGGTGTTGCATCTAAGATGACTGTAACAGAGCACTAATAGCATAAAGTGAAAAGCTATGAAATGTACTGCGTGTTCCGGGAAAAATCAGAACAGCAGTACATTTCACTGATAAAAGGTGAAAATATGAAGAAACAAAACATGTTTACAAAAGAGTATGCATGGAGAGGATTGATGACAGCGGGCGGTTTGCTTGTTATTGCCATCACAATCTGTATCGGAGCCTTTCTTATATATAAGGGATCCGGTACATTTACGATATTTGGTCATTCCATATTTGAATTCTTAGGATCGACAGACTGGAACCCGGAAGATAATGCACAGGGTGGTGGAACTGTCGGAGCATTGATCTTTATCGTGGGTTCTCTGTGTACATGTGGTCTGGCACTTCTGATTGCGACTCCATTTGCAGTAGGTTCTGCAATCTTTATGATTGAGATCGCGCCGAAATTCGGAGAAAAGTTTTACAGACCAATCGTTGAAATTTTCGCAGGAATTCCATCAGTTGTTTATGGATGGGTTGGACTTACAGTCCTGATTCCGGCAATTAAGAAAGTATTTCATTTACAAGTTGGACATTCAGTTCTTGCGGCAGGGATTGTTTTGGCACTGATGATCTTCCCAACCATCAGTAATGTGGCAGCAGATTCCATTCATTCTGTGCCAAAAGATTACCGTATGGCAGCCTACGGACTGGGTTCTACAAGATGGCAGTCCATTTATAAAGTTGTCATTCCGGCAGCAGGTTCAGGAATTCTTTCAGGAATTATTCTCGGACTTGCGAGAGCATTCGGTGAGGCACTTGCGGTTGCAATGGTAATTGGACAGACAACAGCTCTTCCAAAGGGATTATTCTCCACAACAAAGAGTTTGACTACAGAAATCGCAGCACAGATGGGAAATGCAACGGAGGGCGGTGAGATGAAGACAGCACTCTGGACAATGGCATTGTTATTGTTCTTATTATCTCTGTTATTCATCCTGCTGATCCATTATTTTTCAAGACCGAAGAAAGACAAAGAGTAAGGGGGAGCAAATAGATGAATCGAGTACAACGTGCGCGTGGAATAAATCAAATAATGACCGGCGTGTTTTATCTGATCGCAGTGTTCTTCTTTACATTATTGATTGGATTTGCATCTTATGTAATTATCAAAGGATTTACAGGAGCAACACCGGAGATGTTTGCCTTTGCGAGAAAAGGAAGCATCGGAAACCAGTTGTTCAATACAATTTATCTAGTATTTATTTCGTTGTTATTCTCCATTCCGCTTGGAGTGACAGCCGGAATCTATCTGGCAATGTATGCGAAGAAAGGATTTCTTACAAAATTTCTAAGAATCTGTATTGAGACACTTTCTTCGCTTCCGTCCATTGTTGTTGGATTGTTTGGATATCTGGTATTTCTTGTGTTTTTCGGACTTGGAAAGAGTCTTCTCGCGGGAGCATTATCAGTTTCTATTCTGGCGATCCCAGTTATCACAACAACGACAGAGGACGCGATCAATGGTCTGCCGGGACATTACCTGCAGGCAAGTCTTGGACTTGGAGCAACAAGATGGCAGTCCATTTATCATGTGTTGATCCCGGCGTGTATCCCAAGAATCATGACAGGTGTCATCCTGGCAGCAGGAAGAGGATTTGGTGAGGCGGCAGCACTTCTGTATACAACAGGATCAGGAACAGATCTGCGCTGGAACAACTGGAATCTGACATCCCCAACCTGCCCGCTGAATATTTTCCGTCCGGCAGAGACATTGTCATTGCAGATCTGGGGACTTCAGATCAATGGACAGGATCCGAATCTTGCAAACCTGTCAGCAGCAATCCTGATGATTCTTGTTCTGCTGTTCAGCATTGGCGCAAATGCATTGAGCCGACACATTAATAAGAAGAATTCAGGAAACTAAAGACAGAAAATGAAAGAGGAAGCCAACTGATAATTTCTATGTCAATCATTTCGTTGACTGGCATGTAGAAAGGATAATTAATAAAAATGGAAGCAAAAAAAGCAAATGATTATAAATTTGATATCAGCCATCTGAATCTTCATTATGGAGACTTCCATGCACTCAAAGATGTGAATATGAAGATCGAGGCGAATAAGATCACTGCATTTATCGGACCTTCCGGATGTGGAAAATCTACATTTCTGAAGACACTGAACCGTATGAATGATCTGGTGGAAAATTGTAAGATTGATGGAAATGTTCTGCTCGACGGTAAGGACATTTTCAAGGAAATGGACGAGATCACACTGCGTCATCGTGTTGGAATGGTATTTCAGCAGCCAAATCCATTTCCAAAGAGTGTGTATGACAATGTGGCTTACGGACCGAGAATTGCCGGAATCAAGAAAAAATCTCAGCTGGATGAGATCGTTGAGAGAAGTCTTCGTCAGGCAGCAATCTGGGATGAACTCAAAGACCGTCTGAATAAAAGTGCGCTCGGACTTTCCGGTGGACAGCAGCAGAGACTTTGTATCGCAAGAACACTGGCAGTTGAGCCGGAAGTAATTCTGATGGATGAGCCGACATCCGCACTGGATCCAATCTCAACATCTAAGATTGAAGACCTTGCGATGGAACTGAAAAAAGATTATACTATCGTTATGGTAACGCATAATATGCAGCAGGCAGTCCGTGTATCGGATAACACAGCATTTTTCCTCTTAGGAGAAGTGATTGAGTATAATGACACTGAGAAATTGTTCTCCATTCCTGAAGATAAGAGAACAGAGGATTACATCACAGGGAGGTTTGGTTGATTTATGCGTAACAGATATGATATGCAGCTGCATCTTTTGGATACACAGCTTACACATATGGGTGAGTTGTGTGAAACAGCAATTGCAAAGGTAACTCAGGCATTAAAGGAAGGTAACACGGAACAGGCTAAGATTGTGATCAAAGAAGATGAAGAGATCGATCAGATTGAAAAAGATATCGAGAGACTTTGTCTGAAGCTTCTGCTCCAGCAGCAGCCGGTCGCAAGAGACCTCAGAAGAATCTCAGCAGCACTTAAGATGATCACAGATATGGAGCGAATCGGAGATCAGACTTCTGATATCGCAGAGATCATCATTTCATCCAAGTGGGAGAAGATGGATGAGAATCTTGACAAGCTGACAGCGATGGCAACAGGCGTAAGCAAAATGGTTCGCAACAGTGTAACAGCATATGTTGAGAAAGATCTGGAGCTTGCACGTACAGTCATGAATGATGATGATGAGATTGATGATTATTTTGATGAGATCCGGGATCAGATCATCCAGCTGATCCGTGAGGGTGATGGTCGTGATGGAAGAAAACTCTTTGATTTTATCATGGTTACAAAGTATCTTGAGCGAATCGGAGACCATGCGACAAATATTGCCGAGTGGGTAGAATTTGCAATTACCGGAGTGCATAAGGATAGTGCTGTAATGCATTAGAAGGAGAAAGAAATATATGATTTTTTGTGTAGAAGATGACGATAACATTCGCGAACTTGTAATCTACACTCTGGAGACAACCGGACTGGAAGCCAGAGGATTCGCAGACGGGACAGCATTTATGGAGGCTTTGGCGTTTGACACGCCAGAGCTTGTTTTGCTTGATATTATGCTTCCAGGGGAAGATGGACTTGAGATTCTTAAGAAACTGAAAAATTCATCAAAGACAAAGGATATCCCTGTGATCATGGTGACAGCGAAGGGGTCAGAGTATGATAAGGTAGTGGGATTGGATTCCGGTGCGGATGATTATGTGACGAAACCATTTGGTATGATGGAGCTGATTTCCAGAATCAAAGCAGTGCTTCGCAGAAGTGGAAAGCAACAGGATAAGACGAAACTTTCTGTTGGAGGAATCAGCTTAGATACGAAGAAACATGAAGTAAAAGTAGATGGCGAGCAAGTTGTGCTGACATTGAAGGAATTTGAACTTCTTGAGAAATTGATGCGCAATCAGGGAATCGTGCTGACAAGAGACCAGCTACTGACAGAGATCTGGGGATATGATTTTGATGGAGAGACGAGAACGGTTGATGTTCATATCCGGACACTCCGCCAGAAGTTAGGTGAGCAGGGCAGTCTGGTCAAGACAGTTCGTGGTGTTGGATATCGGATCGGTGGAGAAGCGTAATACAAGTCTGGAGGATATGAGAAAGTGAGAAAACGAATTCAGAAAAGCATGATGTTTATACTGATTGCAATTTTAGTTCCGATATATCTGATCATGTCTGTTGTTGTGTATCAGCGGAACCTGAAGATCCTTGAGGGTGAGATCAAACAGGAAGCAGCGTATATCAAACGGGCAGTCGATCTGTCAGGAACAGAGTATCTTGCACAGCTGGATGATGTGGATCAGGGAACGCGAGTGACGCTGATCGCATCTACGGGAGATGTTCTGTATGATTCCAGAAATGATGGAAGTACGATGGAGAATCATAAGACCAGAGCCGAAGTACAGCAGGCTTTGAAGAATGGAACAGGCGAGAAGATCCGTATGTCAGATACCGTAAGCAAAGAATTGTATTATTATGCGGTTCTTCTGGATGATGGGAACGTTCTCCGTGTTTCAAAATCAATGGATAGTCTGATGTGGACTTCATTAAATATTTTGCCGGTGGTTATAGGGATTGGAATCATTGGACTTGTACTTGCCTGGTTTCTTGCAAAATGGCAGACAAACAGACTGATGGAACCTGTAATTCATCTGGATTTGGAAAACCCATTGGATAATGTTGTATATGAGGAGATGACCCCGCTTTTGGAAGCTATGGATAAGCAGAATAAAGAAAAAGAAGCTGTGGCCAATATGCGTAAAGAATTCTCTGCAAATGTATCCCATGAGCTGAAAACTCCGCTCACTTCGATTTCCGGATACGCAGAGATCATGATGAATGGACTTGTGCGTCCGGAGGATATTCCGAGATTTTCTGAGACAATTTATAAGGAGGCACGTCGGCTTTTGACATTGATTGAAGATATTATTAAAATATCAAAGCTAGATGACGAATCTGTTGAGCTTGAGAAAGAAGATGTAGATTTATTTGAACTGACGAGAGAAATTGTCAGTCGTCTTTCTCTTACAGCGGCTCAGCGGAATATTCATATGGAACTGACAGGAGAATCTGTGAAAATACATGGAATCCGTCAGATTCTGGATGAAATGATCTATAACATTACAGAAAATGCTGTAAAGTATAATAAAGAAAATGGAAATGTAACCATTTGGGTAGGAAATACACTGGAAGGACCAAAAGTCCGCGTGAGTGATACAGGGATCGGAATTCCAAAAGAACATCAGGATAGAATCTTTGAACGATTCTACAGAGTGGATAAGAGTCATTCGAAAGAACGGGGTGGAACAGGACTTGGACTGTCGATTGTGAAGCATGGAGCAATTCTGCATGGGGCGAAAGTTCAGGTGGATAGTGAGTACGGAAAAGGAACAAGAATGGAGATTATATTTCCTGAGAAATAAAATAGTGCTGTTTTACGCAGGAGAAGAGGAAGAAAACCTTCCTTTTCTTCTGCGTTTTTGCTTGAATCAAACAAGAGGTTGTGCTAGGATAGATATAACAAGTGGAAAATATCCCCTGCGGCTGATTTTACGTTACTGTTCACTCCCGTGTCAATCACTCCGCTGATTGACACGGAGGATACGTGTTTTGACTTGAATGCATCTCGCCCCATCGCCAAAGGCGATTTAAAATGGCGAGATGCGTTGCTGGTCGCACATCGTGTGAACAGTAACGATTTTACAGAAGACAGCAGGAGATCTGTTTTACACGAAAGAGAAAGGGGCTACGCGTATGCTGATAGAAGTTGATTTCAACAGTGATGAGGCGATTTACATTCAATTGTGTAACCAGATCATTCTTGGTATTGCTATGTCAGATATTCAGGAAGGGGATTCACTCCCATCTGTCAGGCAGCTTGCGGATACGGTTGGAGTGAATATGCATACTGTGAACAAAGCGTATCATGTGTTGAAGCAGGAAGGATATATCAGTCTGGATAAACGCAGAGGTGCGGTGATCGCAGTTGATGTAGATAAACTTCAGCAGCTCGAAGCGATGAAAGAGCAGTTAAGGATCGTACTTGCGCGAGGGCGTTGCAAGAATATCTCACGGCAGGAAGTTCATGGGCTGGTAGATGAGATATTTGACGAGTATGAGCTGCACGAGAACCGGTAGCAGAGAAGTAGAAAGACATAAGGGAGATATATATGCAGATTTCATATACAAAGTCGGCGCAGCATGCGCTTAAGTATGCGGCTAGAGCTGCCAGAGAGATGAAGCATCCGTATATCGGAACAGAACATTTGCTTCTGGCATTGAGAGAAGAATATACAGGAGTGGCAGGACAGGTACTTGCGAACAGTGGAGTAGAGTCGGAGAAGATCCTGAAGTTGATGGATGAGCTGATCACTCCGGCAGAAGAACATCCGGCAGCGAAAGGAAAGAGATTAGAAGAGAGTCTGAGACTCCAGTATCTGTTAGAGAACAGCGCGAAGGAGTGTAAAAGACTCCGTACAACGGAAATCGGAACAGAACATCTCCTTCTTGCGATGATACGTGATGTGGATTGTGTGGCAGCAAAGATTCTGATCACATTGAATGTGAATCTTCAGAAATTATTCCAGAGCATTATGAATGCAGCAGGGATCGATCCGAAGGTCTATCAGGAAGAACTTCAGGAGGATAATCGCGGAAGCGGTGCGATGATGGAGCAGTACTGTACGGATCTGACAGAACGTGCGGCAGAAGGAAAAATGGATCCGGTTGTGGGAAGAAACCAGGAAATTTACCGTCTGATGGAGATTTTAAGCCGAAGAACAAAGAACAACCCATGTCTGGTTGGAGAACCGGGAGTTGGTAAGACAGCAATTATTGAAGGTTTAGCACAGAGAATCGCATCCGGTGTGGTTCCGGAGAAGATGAAAGATAAGAAGATTTACAGTCTGGATCTTCCGGGACTGATCGCTGGTTCAAAGTACCGTGGTGAGTTTGAAGAGCGTATGAAAGGCCTGATCTCAGAAGTAGAGGCCTGTGGAAATGTGATTCTGTTCCTTGATGAGATCCATACGATGATCGGTGCCGGAGGCGCAGAAGGAGCGATTGATGCATCCAGCATTCTGAAACCTTCACTGGCGAGAGGTGAGATGCAGCTGATCGGTGCAACTACGATTGCAGAATATCGGAAGTACATTGAGAAAGATGCAGCACTTGAGCGAAGATTCCAACCGGTGACGATTGAAGAGCCGACACAGGATCAGTGTATTGAGATCTTAAAAGGTCTGAAAGAGAAATACGAAGCGCATCATAAAGTTGTGATCGAAGAACAGGCACTGGAGTCAGCAGTACAGTTGTCAGAGCGTTACATCACAGACCGGAATCTTCCGGATAAGGCGATTGATGTTTTAGATGAAGCATGCTCAAAGGTGAGTCTGAAGGGATATGAGGTTCCAGAGAATCTGAAGCAGTTAGAACAGGCAGTGAAAGAACTTGCTTCGCAGAAGGAAGAGAGCATTGAACGGGGAGATTTTGCAGAAGCGTCCCTGATTCAGAAAGAACAGGATGCAGTGCAGAAGAAATTAGACTCAGTGAAGAAACGCTTTGAGAAGAAACAGGCGAAGGCCAACCCACCGGTAACTGTAGATGCGGTTGCAGAAGTGGTGTCTGCCTGGACAAAAGTACCGGTGAGTAAGCTCGCAGAGAGTGATGCCCAGCGTCTGAAGAATCTGGAGCATGTCCTTCAGAAGAGAGTGATCGGACAGGACGAGGCTGTCGGCGCAGTTGCAAGAGCCGTGAAGAGAGGAAGAGTCGGACTGAAAGATCCGAAGCGCCCGATCGGTTCCTTCCTGTTCCTGGGACCAACCGGTGTTGGTAAGACAGAATTATCAAAAGCACTGGCAGAAGCATTATTTGGGAAAGAAGATGCAATGATCCGTGTTGATATGTCAGAATATATGGAGAAACATTCCGTTTCCAAGATGATCGGATCTCCTCCGGGATATGTCGGTCATGAAGAAGGTGGACAACTCAGTGACCAGGTGCGTACACATCCATATTCCGTGATTTTGTTTGATGAGATTGAGAAAGCACATCCGGATGTGTTCAATGTACTTCTTCAGGTGCTGGACGATGGGCATATTACAGATTCTCAGGGGAGAAAGGTTGACTTTTCTAATACTGTGATTATCATGACATCAAATGCAGGTGCGAAAGCAATTGTTGAACCGAAGAAGCTAGGATTTGCGACAAAAGAAGATCCGGCGAGTGATTATAAGAAGATGAAGCAGAATGTGATGGACGAAGTGAAACAGATCTTCCGTCCGGAATTCCTGAACCGAATTGATGAGATTATTGTATTCCATTCACTCGGTAAAGAAGAGATGAAGAAAATCGTTTCTTTATTATGCAATCAGTTTACTAAACGTCTGGAATCACAGATGAATATTCATCTGAAACTGCGTGAATCTGCGAAGGCTCTCATTGTGGAAAAAGGAACGGATGCGAAGTACGGAGCAAGACCACTGCGCCGTGCATTGCAGACAGAACTGGAGGATAAGCTGGCAGATGCGATCCTGAACGGAGAGATTCAGGAAGGGGATCATGTGGCAGCAGGAGCATCCAAAAAGGGAATTCATTTTGTGAAGACAGAATCTTAAAATTACATCGAATTGTAAATGTGAAGAATAAATAAAATCTATAGAAAAACTATTTTAAGTAGTATATAATAGGAACATATATATACCCAGGAGGAAATTAAAAATGGCAACAGTGAAAGAATTATTGCGTGCAGAGAACGACGGAACATTAAGCTTTGGAGATTACACTCTTGCATCCAAGACAAAGAAGGACGGATTTGAATTTAAAGGAGATCTTTATAAAGTAAAGACATTTGCGGAGATTACAAAGCTGGAGAAAAATGGAATGTTCGTTTATGAGTCTGTTCCGGGAAGTACAGTAGAGAACTTCAAAGAGACAGACACAGAAGTTGAGTTCACAGTTTCCGCACCGGAAGACGTACAGTTTACATTGGAACTTGAGCCAGAGAGCGAATATGAAGTATTTATCGCCGGAGAGTCTGCAGGTAAGATGGGAACAAACTTAAGCGGAAAATTAAGTGTAAGTGTTGAACTTAACGCAGATCAGAGTGCTGCAATCAAAGTTGTCAAATGCTAATCAGTCAGATTCGGATAGAAACAAGAGTAGTGTAAAAACAGAGGGAAAGGAATTGCAAGATGCGCCTTTCCCTTTTCTAATCTATAAACCTGGCAAGCTGTATTACGCTTGCTTCGAACAGAAAGGAAATTATGAATGGCAAAAGGAAAGAAAACAGTTTACTTCTGTCAGAATTGCGGACATGAGGAAGCGAAGTGGCTTGGTCAGTGTCCAATGTGTAAGGAATGGAATACATTTGTCGAGGAGAGGATTGACAGTGGCATCACGAAAGGAACGACTGTAGCAGCCAGAGCGGTGAATGAAGCGAAAGTGGTTCCGATCACAGAAGTTTCCGCGGATGATGATACAAGGAATAAGACTGGAATTAAAGAATTAGACAGGGTTCTTGGTGGTGGGATCGTGCCGGGGTCACTCGTTCTGGTAGGAGGAGATCCGGGAATTGGAAAATCAACTTTGCTCTTGCAAGTCTGCCAGAGGATGGCGAAGCAGCAGAAGATTTTATATATTTCAGGTGAAGAGTCTCAGACTCAGATCAAGCTTCGTGCAAACCGTATGGGTGAATTCAGCCAGAATCTGTTGCTTTTGTGTGAGACGAATCTGGGGATTATCCGCAGCGTGATCGAGAAAGAGAAGCCGGAGCTTGTGATCATTGATTCCATCCAGACGATGTACAGTGAAGATGTGAATTCCGCACCGGGAAGTGTCTCCCAGGTCCGTGAGTCTACGAATGTATTTATGCAGCTGGCGAAGGGACTATGTATCCCAATCTTCATTGTTGGCCATGTGACAAAAGAAGGAACCGTGGCTGGTCCGCGTGTGCTGGAACATATGGTGGATACGGTACTTTATTTTGAAGGAGATCGTCATGCATCTTACCGAATCCTCAGAGCTGTGAAGAATCGTTTTGGCTCTACGAATGAGATCGGTGTCTTTGAGATGAGACAGAATGGACTTGTAGAAGTAGAGAATCCATCCGAATATATGCTGAGTGGAAAACCGGAGAATGCATCCGGTTCTGTTGTAGCCTGTTCGATGGAGGGAACACGCCCAATTCTTCTGGAGATTCAGGCACTAGTTGCAAGAACGAACTTTGGTATGCCGAGAAGAACTGCAGCAGGAACAGATTATAACAGGGTGAATCTTTTGATGGCAGTACTTGAAAAACGACTTGGTATGAATCTTGGAAATTGCGATGCTTATGTAAATATTGCGGGCGGAATCAAGATGAATGAGCCGGCAATCGATCTAGGAATCGTGATGGCACTTGTGTCAAGTTACCGGAATCGTCCGATCGATGAAAAAACGATTGTGTTCGGTGAGGTTGGTCTGAGTGGTGAGGTACGTGCGGTGAATATGCCGGAGCAGCGTGTGGCTGAGGCGAAGAAGCTTGGATTCGAGACGTGTATCCTTCCGGAAGTGTGCATGAAGACGGTGAAGGATGTTAAGGGAATCAAGCTGCTGGGTGTGAAGAGTGTGAATGAGGCTGTGGCGATTTTTTAGTAATAAGAAACATTGCAAGGTTATAATGAAATAGAGCAAATGAAGAAAGAAGTTTCTGATATAAGATGAAAAACTTGTATTGGAAACTTCTTTTGTGCTTTAAGAAAGAAAATGGTTTACAATATGCTGGGGGATATTGGATAACGGAGTAATACAATAAAACAATGCCCTGAAAATTGAAAAACAAACAGTATATAACAGTTGACAACAGTGATATACTGTTATATACTGTTTACAACAGGAGGTTGCTTATGAAGATTATAATCAATAATTCATCGATGGTACCGATCTATGAACAAATCATGGAGCAGATCAAGGCGCAGATCATCTCCGGAGAATTAAAAGAAAATGATATACTGCCGTCAGTGAGAACGATGGCAAAGGAACTGAAGATCAGTGCACTTACCGTAAAGAAGGCATATGACAATCTGGAAGCGGAGGGCATGACGGTCACGGTTCATGGAAAAGGAACTTATGTTGCAGCTTCGAATACACAGTTGATGGAAGAAGAGCGCAGAAAAGAAGTTGAGGCGGATCTGGAAGCGGCGATTCAGAAGGGAAGACGCTGCGGAATGAAAGAGGAAGAGATCCGCTCCTTGTTTGAACTCATCATGGAGGACGAATAATTATGTTAGATATCAAAGGGGTAAAGAAAAGCTACGGCGAATTTCAGTTAGACTGTTCGCTAAATGTAGAAAAAGGAAGAATCACAGGTCTGGTCGGAGAGAACGGAGCCGGTAAGAGCACTGTGTTCAAGGCAGTACTCGGACTCATTTCCTATGATGGTGGCGAGATAAAGATTCTTGGAAAAACACCGCAAGAGTTAAGCGAGAAAGAGAAAGAACAGATAGGAGTAGTCCTGGCAGAAGCAGGATTCAGCGGATATTTAAAAGGAAAAGATGTTAAGGCAGTTCTTGCCAAACTGTATCCAAAGTTTGAAGAAGAAAAATTTCTTCAGATGTGTGAAAGATATCAGATTCCACTGGATAAATTCTTAAAAGAGTATTCAACTGGAATGAAAGCAAAGCTGAATCTGATCATTGCATTGACGCATCAGGCAGATTTTCTGATGCTGGATGAGCCGACAGCCGGTCTTGATGTCGGAGCAAGAGAAGGGATGCTGGATATTTTGAGAACATATATGGAAGAAGAACCGGAGAGAAGTATCCTGATCAGTTCACATATATCTTCAGACTTAGAGCATCTGTGTGATGATATTTATGTGATTCATAAAGGAAAGATCGTACTTCATGAAGAGATGGATAGAATTCTTGAAAAGTATGCCATGTTGAAAGTCAGCGAGGAACAGTATCAGGCTTTAGATAAAAACTATATCCTGAAAGAGAGAAAAGAAAATTTCGGAATTGCCTGTCTGACAAATGAGAAGCAGTATTATACAGAAAATTATCCGGAAATTGTAGTGGAAAGCGGATCACTCGATCAGGTGATTCTGATGTTGACAGGAGGCGGGATGTGATGAAAGGAATCAGAGGACTTTTGGAAAAGGATTTTCGGTTGTTTTTTCGGCAAGGTGGCAATCTTTTTTGTGTGTTAGCGTTTGTGGCGTTATTTTTTACGCTGACGGAAAAGAAGACAGCTACTTTTATTGCAATCTATATCCCATCTGTTATAGCAGTATATGCGGGGAATACAATTAGTTATGATGAAAACAATCATGGATATATGTATTTATTTTCTTTACCTGTAAATAGAAAAGTATATGTTAGAGAAAAATATATTTTTTCCTTTATTATGACAGCGTGTGGATGGTGTATTGGAGTAATCTGTGCAGGAATCACTGTACTCATAAAGCCAGAAGAAGTGTTTGATCCGGAAACGCTGGCAATGGAGTTGATCACAATCTTTGTATTTCAGGCAATTGCGGGAATTACGATTGCAATTCGGTTAAGGTTTGAAGGAGAGAAAGGACGATTAGTGCTACCAATTGCAATTTTAATTGTTTTTGCAATTTGTTATGCAATTGGCTCTTTTTTGATGGATAACCTGGGATTAAAAGAAAGTATTTTGTATATGATAGAAGGGATAGGCGATTTTGAAATTGCGATTGCACTTATCGTGCTGAGTCTGCTTGTATGGTTCGTTTCTTATATTTACAGTATGAGAGTCATGAAAAAGAAAGAGTTTTAGTTATTGTTCACTCCCGTGTCAATCACTTCGCTGATTGACACGGAGGATGCGTTGCTGGTCGCACATCGTGTGAACAGTAACGAGTTTTAAGATGGAGTGATGAAATCAGATGGTGTCAGCCATTTGGTTTCATCATTTTTATATATTGAATTTAATTAACTATCTAACTTGTTTGTGTGCAAAAAGTATTAAGAAAGTGTGAAAAAATAGAAATAATATTGACTTACTTTGTGAAAAGTACTATATTTTCATTTAGTTAATTAACTAACTAATTTTTACTATTCATTCTGTGGAAAAAGTGATAGTCAGAATTTTTTTGTAGAATGTATCAATAATCAAGGAGGGAAAAGAACGTGAAGTGTCATAAAGAGGATGCCCCATTACTTGGATTGATGGGACAGAGTATGCGCCTGATCGGAAAGAGAGCACAGGAATTGTATGCAGAATACGATTTGAACAGAGCCCAGTCAGGGATCTTATTTGCCCTTCATCAGGAAGATTCCATGTCTCAGAAGGAACTCGCGAAGCGTTTGAATGTAACGCCGCCGTCAATTACATCGATGATCAAGAAGATGGAGCAGGAAGGTTATATTACAAGAAAAGCTGATGAGCAGGATCAAAGAGTGATGCGCCTTACCCTTGCACAGAAAGGGAAAGATTGCATAGATTATGTGATCAAGACAGCTGAGAAACTGGAAGAAATCGTATTTGAAGGAATGACTGCGGAAGAGAAGATGCTTTTTCGTCGGCTGCTCTTGCAAATCTTAGAGAATCTGGAGTAGTGAATGAAGTAGATTACTGTCACTGAAAATCAGTGATTTATAATAGATTGTGTAACTTGAAGAGAATTACCAGGAAAGGAAATACACAGATTATGAAGAACTTATTCAAATACGCTGCATCATACTGGAAAGCTATGATTGCGATCGTGCTGATTCTGGTTGTGCAGGCGTATTGTGATCTGTCCTTGCCGGCCTACACATCAGATATTGTAAATGTAGGAATCCAGCAGGGCGGTATTGAAGATGAAGTACCGAGACAGATTGCAACAGAAGAAATGGAAAAATTGCTTTTGTTTGTATCGGAAGACGATCAACAGACGGTGATGGATGCATATACAGAAGATAATACTTCTTATAAAAAAGAAGCTTATGTCTTGAAAGATTCTGTTGCTGAAGAGGAAAATACGATGGAGAATCTGAAAGATATTCTTCAGATTCCAATGATGATGACATCCGGAATCGAGTCTGGAAGTGACACAACAAAGCAGATGGAAGACAAGCTGAAAGAGCAGATGTCCCAGGGAATGGCGCAGAGCATGCCACAAGGGGCAGACCAGACAATGCCGGAAGGAATGCCACAAGGTGAATCCCAGGCAGTGTCACTGGATGACATGTCTATGTTTGATCTTCTGAAAATGCTTCCGGCTGAGCAGAGAGCAACAATGGTTGAGAAGATTGAAGAGCAGATGTCAGAGATGCCGGATACAATTCTTGATCAGGCAGCAGTGAGCTTCTGCAGGAGTGCATATAAAGACCTTGGAATGGACATGGATCAGACACAGATTCATTATCTGTTAAAAACAGGAGGTCAGATGGCTGCACTTGCTCTTCTTGGAATGGTGGCAAGTATTATGGTTGCATTTCTGGCATCAAGAGTTGGAGCAAGTGCAGGACGTGATCTGAGAAGTGGAGTATTCCATAAGGTTGTTGGATTTTCAAACAACGAGTTCAATCACTTCTCAACAGCATCTTTGATCACGAGAAGTACGAATGATATCCAGCAGATTCAGATGCTGATCGTTATGCTGCTTCGTATGGTTCTGTATGCGCCAATCCTTGCAATCGGTGGAGTGCTGCAGGTTATGAAGACGAATGTATCCATGTCCTGGATCATCGGACTTGCGGTTATTATCATTGCATTTGTAGTTTTGTTGCTGTTCCTTGTTGTTATGCCAAAGTTCAAAGTGCTGCAGAATCTTGTTGACAAGTTGAACCTTGTAACAAGAGAGATTCTGACAGGACTTCCGGTTATCCGTGCATTCAGTACAGAGAAGCATGAGGAAGAGAGATTTGATGATGCGAACCGCACACTGACGAAGACGAATCTTTTCGTCAACCGTGCGATGACATTTATGATGCCGGTGATGATGTTAGTTATGAACGGTGTATCTATTCTGATCGTATGGACAGGGGCACATGGAATCAGTGATGGACAGATGCAGGTTGGAGATATGATGGCATTTATCCAATATACGATGCAGATCATTATGGGATTCTTAATGCTTTGTATGATTTCAATTATGCTTCCAAGAGCAGCTGTGGCGGCAGACCGTGTTGAGGAAGTATTGAAGAGTGAGACAATGATCCACGATCCAAAGCAAGAAAAACATTTCCCAGAAGACGGAAAAGGAGTACTTACTTTCGATCATGTATCTTTCCGTTATCCAGGTGCAGATGAAGATGTTCTGGAAGATATTACATTTACAGCGAAGCCGGGGGAGACAACAGCGATTATCGGAAGTACCGGAAGTGGTAAGTCTACGCTGGTAAATCTGATTCCACGTTTCTATGATGTGACATCCGGAGATATTACGCTGGATGGTGTAGATATCCGTGAAGTGAAACAGCATGAACTTCGTGAGAAGCTTGGATATGTTCCGCAGAAGGGAGTTCTGTTCTCGGGAGATATCGCATCTAATATCATGTTTGGTAATTCACATGGAAGCGATGATGAGATGATCGAGGCGGCAGAGATTGCACAGGCAACAGAATTTATTGACACAAAACCGGAGAAATATAAGAGCCCGATCTCACAAGGAGGTTCGAATGTGTCCGGTGGACAGAAGCAGAGACTTTCTATTGCAAGAGCAATCGCAAAGCACCCGCAGGTATTTATTTTTGACGACAGTTTTTCTGCCCTTGACTATAAGACGGATGTAACACTCCGCCGTGCGCTGGCTGAAAAGACAAGCGGAAGTACGGTGCTGATCGTTGCACAGAGAATCAGCACGATCCTGCATGCAGAGCAAATCATAGTATTGGACGAAGGCAAAGTGGCAGGTAAGGGAACTCATGCGGAGCTTCTCAAGAACTGTCCGGTATACCGTGAAATCGCAGAATCCCAGCTGTCCAGGAAAGAGTTAGAAGCAGCGTTAAATGAGCAGACAGATGGAAAGGAGGATCAGATTCATGGCTAGAATGCATGGCGGTCGAAGACCGAATGAAAAAGCAAAAGACTTCAAAGGAACAATGAAGAAACTGATCCGCTACATGGCAATTTACAAAGTACAGGTATTTTTCGTAGCCGTGTTTGCTATCTGTGGAACGATATTCAATATTGTCGGACCGAAGATTTTAGGAAAAGCAACGACGGAGATTTTCAATGGACTTGTAAGTAAAGTTTCCGGTGGAGACGGAATGAATTTCGGTAAAATCGGACAGATTCTGCTGACTGTTCTTTGCCTGTATGTGATCAGCGCAATCTGCAGTTTTGTGCAGGGATATTTGATGACGGGGGTGTCTCAGAAGACAACCTACCGTTTGAGAAGAGAAATCTCCGAGAAGATCAACCGCATGCCGATGAGCTATTTTGACACAAAGCCGGTAGGTGAAGTGCTTTCCCGTGTGACAAATGATGTTGACACACTTGGACAGAGCCTGAACCAGAGTGCAACTCAGATGATCACATCGGTTACAACTCTGATTGGTGTATTTATCATGATGTTGTCAATCAGCCCGCTGATGACAGTGATTGCAGTTTTGATTCTTCCGCTTTCTGCCGGATTGATCGGATTCGTAATGAAGCATTCACAGAAATATTTCGTAGGGCAGCAGACATACCTTGGAAATGTGAATGGACAGGTAGAAGAAATCTATGGTGGTCATAACATCATCAAGGCATTTAATAAAGAAGAGGAAGTAATTGAAGTATTCAATGAAACAAATGATAAGCTGTATGATTCAGCATGGAAATCCCAGTTCTTTTCCGGTTTGATGATGCCTGTAATGCAGTTTGTAGGAAACTTGGGTTACGTGGCAGTGGCAATCCTTGGGGGATATCTGACAATTAAGGATGTGATCGAGGTTGGAGATATCCAGTCCTTTATTCAGTATGTACGTAACTTTACACAGCCATTGCAGCAGATCGCACAGGTGGCGAATATGCTTCAGTCAACAGCTGCAGCATCAGAGCGTGTCTTCGAGTTCCTGGAAGGACCGGAAGAAGATCAGACAGTAGAGAATCCGGTTTCTGTAGAGAATCTTCAGGGAAATGTTGAATTTGAGCATGTACGTTTTGGATATAATGAAGATAAGATCATCATTAATGACTTCTCAGCGGATGTGAAAGAAGGCCAGAAGATCGCAATTGTTGGTCCGACAGGAGCCGGAAAGACAACAATGATCAAATTGCTTATGCGTTTCTATGATGTGAATGGAGGTTCGATCAAGATTGACGGACACGATGTCCGGGACTTCAATAGAAGTGAACTCCGTGAAATGTTCGGAATGGTTCTGCAGGATACCTGGCTGTTCCATGGTACGATCAGTGACAATATCCGTTACGGAAAACTGAATGCGACAGAGGAAGAAGTGATTCAGGCAGCGAAGGCGGCACATGTGCATCGTTTCATCCAGACACTTCCGGGTGGATACAATATGGAACTGAATGAAGAAGCAAGTAATGTATCCCAGGGACAGAAACAGCTCCTCACAATCGCAAGGGCAATCCTTGCAGATCCGAAGATCCTGATTTTGGATGAGGCGACAAGTTCAGTTGATACACGTACAGAAGAAATGATCCAGAAAGCGATGGACAATCTGATGAAGGGAAGAACAAGCTTTGTTATTGCTCATAGATTATCAACGATCCGTGATGCAGATCTGATCCTTGTTATGAAAGACGGGGATATCATTGAGCAGGGAAATCATGAGGAACTTCTTGCAAGAGGCGGTTTCTATGCAGATCTGTATAATTCGCAGTTCGAGAGTACGACAGAGATCGCGTAAAATAATTTGAAAGTTCTAAAAAAATATAGATTTAAATAAAAAACTCTATTATCTCTTCCGGATTAGAATATGGCAGGGATAATAGAGTTTTTTCTATAAAGGATTAGCTAAAAATTCAATCGTATATTGTTCAAGTGAAGTAAGAAGCTTATCAAGTGGAAATACCTTAAGATCATTTACTGCATCCACGGTAACACTGAGATATCCATGCAATGAATCCAGGACTTGCTGTACATTTCCATACTGAATTTCATTGATTCCTGGATTTATTATCTGTGCGTTCAGATCGAGTGGAATGTGATAGCGGTTTACAAGATAAGTATTCATCTTTGTATAGTCCCCGTAATAATATTCCTCAGTAAGATATTTTTCAAAAGGGATATAAGTCTGAAAATTTCTGATATAAACGGTCGCAATCTCTTCTTTTATATCTGTAATCTGTCCGGTCTCATCATAAAAATCAACAATCTCCGGAATAAAATCCTTGAAAAACCGACGGTCGATATATAAATGAAAATAATATCCCAAAACACTGGAATCAGAAAGAAGAGAGGCGTATTTAGCAGTAAAACGTGTTAAATCCGGAAATACCATCATCTTATCACGATAAACAGGATTCCGGAAATGTGAAAGCTCTTTTTGGTCTGTTGCATCCGGTAGAAGATTCCCAATCAGAAAATCATTTACAGATTGAATCGGATAAGGAAAATCAGGGTACTCGTGAAGATGGCTTCGCAGCATCTGGGCTGCAGTTAAATGTAAAATAAAACCAGGCATGAGAAAATCCTTTCATATATAAAGCTGATATTATCTTAACATGAAATGAGTATATTATACAAGCAAGCTTGCAATAGCTGTCGTGTTTTGAAATGTATGTTACGCATCTGCAACAACCGAAAGAACTGACGTCCTTTCGGTTAAGGGCATTCGCCCTATGTTCCCCAACCCTATCAGCTTACTGCAAGCAAGCTTGCAATAGCTGTTAGTGTTTGGGAACGCAGATACTAATTTTTCAGAATATTCTGAATTGCATGAAATATATAAAAAACATTGACAATTAGAAATAGCTATGATAAGATAACATTCGTCGCTGAGAACGGCACTGAAAACTACAGAACAGACGCTTGAATAAGAGGAAGGCGCGGAGGCGGACAGTCCCTGAGAGAGAAAAAGTTCGAAGAAAAGATTTATAAGTAAAAATGATAAAAACTTATAAGAAATTTTAAAAAGTGGTTGACAGAAAAGTTCGAATGTGATAGCATAAATACACTGCTAGTGAGAAGTGATCAAACGGATTCGGCAGTGAAAGAAAAAAATAAAAAAGTTCTTGACAAAGACAAAAGCTTTTGATAAAATATAAAAGC
>ERZ506964.133-NODE-133-length-49333-cov-7.714234_pt1 | contig 49333 bp, 40 predicted proteins | sample MGYA00512893_ERZ506964 | MGnify/ENA metagenome assembly ERZ506964 | reverse complement strand
TTCGCAGATACGGAAATAAGTAAAAATTGTATTCATACTCATGAAAAACAAAGTAAGTAAAATATTTTCTGGAAAAATCAAAGCATAATTTAAAGATTTAAGGGGCTGTGAAAAAAGAATAGTCCCGAAAAAAAGAAAGACCAAGAGTTTATATTGAACTCAAGGTCTTTCTTTCTGTTATAATTAATTTGTGACAAAAAATAATAACATAATCTATTCTAACCCAAAACAGGCAATTTTGCCAATGCTAATTCAAGATTATCTTCTTTAGATGAACTACAAACATTTCCAAATGTCCCATCGCCCATATCACCAATGTAACAATTCATATATGGAGATATAGGAAACAGGAGGAAAGAAAGTATGAACGAAGTGATAAAGTCAGGACATTTGAAAGGAAGCTACCGATGCAGTTTCAAAAGAGGACATGACATACCACTTGAAACAGGGAAACGGAAGGAAAATGTCTATGATAAAGCTGTGCTGATCAAGGAAATTATCAAAAACGGAATTTATCATGGATATGACAAAGAACAGATCAAAGAAAGAATCATCCAGGCGTATGAAAAGATGGATTACCCGACAGCGGAAACGGCAAGGCTTCATGCAATGGATACTTACCGTCAGGTTATGCGGTATCTTAGCTGTGAGTCACGAAAACCGGCGGTGGCAGCTTCTCAAAAGATCATTGATATGGATGGTCTGTGCAGTGTGGAAGTGCGACCGGATTTTATCTTCAGAGGCTACCGGAATTTTGAGCGGGTGGTGTACAATGGGAAAAAACGCCAGAGAATAACTGTGCAGGAACCATATCTGGAAGTTGTAAAGATATGCTGCAAAGCTCCGGATGTATCACAGATCGGAAAAAATAAGGATACAGGTGCAAAACAGAATCTGGAGTTGTATTCCATGTTACGGTATGGAAGAACTTTATTATCTGAAGATGATGCACATATAAATGTAGGAGCCAGTTTTTACTTTTTGCGCAAAAAATCAGATTCTGCTACAAAAGAAGAATTTGAACCTGACTTTTTCCAGACCAAAGGTGGCGGAAACATTGTTACCTTGTGGGAAACACATCATGTTTCCAATCAGGGGGATTTTTCTCCGGATGCACAGGGAATGGACAAATTGTTTGTGCCGCAGCTGAAGGAATTCCTTCGGGGCGAGGATATGAACGGAAAGAAAGCATGTGATACCTGCAGCCTGCGACAGGTTTGCAATTTTACAAAACCACCGATCCATATCGAAAAGGAACGTTCCCAGCGGACGGTAAGCGATCTAATCCTCACGGATGAGCAGGAAAATGCCATTGCATTCCGCAAAGGAATCGCAAGAATCAATGCGGGAGCCGGAGCTGGCAAAACACTGGTGACAGCTCTTCGAATAGCAAATATGCTGGATGAAGGAATCCGACCAGAAGATATGATTTTGCTGACCTTTACGAATACCGGGGCGGAAGAGATGCGGGAACGAATCCGGCTTTATACCGATGATCTTGGCTGTGAGGCGGATCTGGAAAAATTAACCTGTACAACTTTTCATGGCTTTGGTGACCGGATTATCCGTGAAAATTATCAGGAACTGGGATTTACAGAACCACCCAGGCTGATCGATGAGGTAGAAAAATCGAAGATTGTTGCAAAACTCTTGAAAGAGATAACCGTCACCGGACTGGATTACCGGAATTTTAAAGCAAACCTGCCATATGTAAAAGGTGCTCTGACAACAGCAAAAACTGTGTTCTCATTGATTAAAAAGAACCGGTTGAGCCGTGGAGACGAAAGCAGGCTTCCGAAGCTGATGCAGGATTATGATCTGTACATTAAGAATTCTGCGGCAGCAGTGGAATTGTTCCAGCTGTATGATGCATACGATGCCATACTTCGTGAAAAGAATCTGATCGAGTATGCCGATCAGGAGCTTCTGATCATGGATCTTATCAAAAGGAACCCATACTATTTTGAAGATTTTGGCTACCGCCATATCATGGTAGATGAGTATCAGGACAGTTCGCCTATGCAGTTTGAACTTTTAAAAATCCTGATAGATTCTCCGAGCTTTGAATCCTTTATGGTTGTCGGAGATGACAGCCAGAGTATCTTTTCTTTTCAGGGTTCTGATCCTGCGTATATGATCGAATTCTATGAGAAGCTTGGTGTATCAAAGGGAACTGATTTCTTTTTACTGGAAAATCACAGATCGACACCGGAAATTATTGATTATGCAAATGAAATCAATAAGAAAAACCATAATCGCGTAGAAAAGGATCTGGAGGCTACCAGAGAACATGGAAGGTCTGTTACCGTAAAACAGTTCTGGAAAAAAGCAGAAGAAGAGCAGTATATTGTGTCTATGATAAAAGAGGCCAGGAAAGACTGGGAATATGAAGACATGGCATACATTGCATTTTCGAGGGACGAACTGTTAAGGATCGGTACGATTTTAACAGAAAATCAGATCCCATGGATCATGTTAAATCCAGAGCCAACATTGAAAAATTCCCGCGTGATGGCAGCCATCGGTCTGTTACAGTTTATGAAAGATCCTACAGATACGACATCAGCATTTATGTATCTGAACGCAGTAAGCAATAATACCATGACCCAAAAAGATACCGTGGAGATCATGGAGAAAATTGCAAAATTGCGAGAGGAATTGGAAATGCTTGCTTCGTATCCGGAACCGCAGAGTCTTCAAAAGCTGAAAGAACTGCTGGGAGCACTGGATACAGAAGATGAGATTTATGCCGGATTTTTGAAGAAATTGCTGCAAAGAAAGAATCTAAAAGAGATCATAGAGTATGGTCAGGATTTTTTGGATTATGGAGAAAAAGAAACAGAAAAAAGGCAGCAGGACTATCCTGGTGTAGTATTAACAACGGCTCATTCATCCAAAGGAAAAGAATGGCCGGTCGTATTTAATGGAATATCCCATTATCATAACAAACAGTTGGCTCTGGACGAAAAAGAAGAACGGAGACGTTTACTGTTTGTGTCGGCTACGAGGGCCAGGGACGTTTTATTTGTTACAGGACAGTCTGTTGCATACGGAGATAAGAAAAACAGAGTTTACAATTGCTTTCTGATGGAGTCTTTTGATGTACTGCATGAGGACTTCCAGAAAGAAGCAAGCTAAAAGTAATGTATTTGAGAAAGAGCGGGTTTTGCCTGCTCTTTTTTCATGCAGTTTTTCGATGTTTACAATATTGAATCGTTCATATTTCAAGTGTAACTATTCACAGCTGGAGAAGACTATCAAACAGGAGGAAAGAAAAGGAACATGAAAAAAATGATTAAAATTCAGAAGGCAATGACTTATCCGAAAGCGGCAGATATGATGCAGCTATTGGATGCAAATACGGAAGAATATTTACCATTGAAAATTATTGTTTGTGAAAATAAAGTTGGAAAGATAGAATTTTTTGCTGAAGAAATGAAAAAAGAAAACGGAATTGGTTTTCTCGCCCGTGGCCAGGAAGAGGCTGCTGATATTTTCAGGCAGTATTTTCAGAAAAAAATTAACTGCTTGGTGTATCTTGTATCCTATGAGACAGGTCGCAATGTGATCTTCCATGCAGAACTTGAATATGAAACCTGTGAAGCAGAACTATTGCAGGTAGATGCATCTGTTTTTGAGGATATGTGTCAACAGATCATAGGGCTGGGAATTGCAGGAAGAAAAGAATTGGAGCGAAATATCCGGGTAATGAAAGAACATCGTTTCCCGGATGAACTGATCCGTCAGATCTTATCGCGGTATCGCAAGTATGACCGGTCCATCCATATTCCCAAAACCATATACATTGATCCGGATAAAGAATCTAAAACGTCATTACTGGCATTGTGTGCCATTAATATCCTAATCGGATCACCTTTGATTTTAGAAGGAGACAAGTCCGTTGGAAAAAATGTATGTGCGGAAACACTGGCTATGATTTTTCATATGCCATTTGATATGATAACCATGACAAGAAGCATGACTGCGGACGATTTATATGGAACAAAATCTACAGATAACACAGCAGCTGAAAAGCTGACGGTTGCCATGGCATCCGAGTATCTGAAGTATCAGATGGGCCAGGAGGATGCGGATATCCACGCAGCATCGGAATTTGAATATCTGAAAGCAAAGTCATCCTCAGTGTCCATTGTCCAGGAACACGCAAGTTTTGTCCATTGGTTGCAGCACGGAGGGGTCTACTGCCTGAATGAAATGAATATGGCAGAAGCGAACTTTCTGGCATCCTTTGCAAACCAGATAACCGATGGCTCCGGTTTTATTGATATTCAGGGGTACGGTCGGATCCAGATACATCCGGACTGTGTTCTGATCGGTACGCAAAACAGCAATTACACCGGAACTTGTGAACAGAACGATGCAACGATGTCACGTTTTGCCTGCATCGCGTTTGATTATCCTGCGAGTATCCGCCCTATGCTGGAAGCCGTAGTAGGGAAAAAACGTCTGGCTGGGCAGTATTTTGCGCAGGTGGATGCTTATTATTCCCTGCTGCGGGAATCGGTGCAACAGGGGACGTTGGAGAACAGCTGTTTAAATATCCGTGGATTTTGCAGGGCATTAAATGCGGTAGCATTAATCCCGGGGGCATCTACGTTAAGAAAGCAAATCGAACTGCATGTGATTAATACTTGCCCTTTGGATGAAAGAATGATGCTGGAACAGCTTTTAAACCAGAAAATAACATTATAAAATAAGAACAGGATAGTAAAGGAGTATGCAAGAACTGCATGCTCCTTTAAAATATACATTTTTCAAGCATCTCCAGTGTTTTCCTTGGATGCGGTTTTGGATGGTTCCAACTACCCATATTCTGATTGTAATACGATTTCAGCACATGGAGAAAATAGGAGGAAAGAAAATGAATGAACAATGGACAAGGGAAGAAAAAGAAACATGGAACCAAAAATACTATCAATCGCTGGATATGTCTTTAAAAATTTATCTGGCGAAACTTTCACCAAACCGGATACCTGTATTGGAACTGGAGACAGATGAAAATTCCTGGGCAAATCATGCAGTGATACATATCGGTACCGGGGATATTTTCATACGTAACGAAAGAGAAATGATGGCATGGTCTACATTTTTACTGGGGCATGAGATACAGCATGTGCTTTCTACAACAGAAAAATCATGGGAATTCGGACTCGAAAGAGGATTCCAAAAAATCTGCGAAATATTTTCCAGACAGGTAGAAACTCCACCCAGAAGATTTGTTAAGAATGCAGACTATGATCTGTTTTTAATGGAGATACAAAAAGAAGGCTACCATATTTCCAAATCTGCACTGCAGGAATTTGTACATTTTATTGTCAACAGCCTGGAAGACGGACGCATCGAACGGATCCGCTGCCTGAAGAACCCAGGATACGTAAATTACATACGGCTGTGCCGTGGACAAAGCTGGGAGGAAGAACCACTTCCTGAGAAAATGAAAGAAAAGATTGATGAACCCAGGGTATACCTTGCAGTTGTATTAAATCAAATCCTGACATTGGCTACCATGTCTATTTACCAAAAAGGATTTGGTACGCTTGCAGTGGAACACATACAGATACACCGTCTGCTTCAGAAGGTAATCCCGCATATCCGCAAGGCCGTCAGTGCCAAAACATGCCGGGCCTGCATGGAAGAGGCAGTTGAAATATGTGGTCTTCTTGCTTCGGAGATTATAGACGCATGTAAATTGACACCACTGGAGGAGCTTTTAGCACAGTTAAACCAGCAATTTCCACAAAACCAGTCATTTCCGGCGGACTCCCGCACAGAGCAGACGGGAGAAGGTGGAGAAAGTCAGCTGTTTTCCTTATTTGGCAGCTCTGATTTGACAGCAAACCAGGAACAGGAGCAAACGCAGAATACAACTGTGGAGCAGCTGAAAGAGGCAGATGTGCATGCTGCTATGAAAGATGCCGACCAGGCCAGCAGGGAAGAAATTGGAATCTTTATAAAAACAGGAAAAAGAGAACAGCCAGCAAAAGATGAGGTCACATCATCACAGGAAGATGTCCTTCCGGATCTTACGTCCGTGCAGAATACATACAATGGAATGGTAACCTTCACAGAGAAAAAACGTACCTACCATCCGGATCAACAGATGCCGGTAACGTTGCTGGCCAGGGCAAGAAATCTGAAACGAAAAGTAGAAAAGATCTTTAAAAACCGCCAGGGCCTGTCCCTGCGCGGACAAAACAAAGGGAAGATCGATGCGGCAAGCGTTTATAAACTCGCTATGAACCGCATGGATTTTTTCAAAAGAACCCAACGAAGTGAACCGTTTGAAGGATGTGTGTATCTGCTGCTGGATAATTCCGGGTCGATGGGAAATGGAAGAATGAGCAAACGGAATTACTGCTGCGGGGCAGCTGCCGTCATCGAATATGCGTTTTCCGAACATGTACTGTTAAAAGAAACCGCATTTACCGCTCATACGGATTATATGGTGGAACACACGGTTATCAAAGACTGGCATGAGCATGTTTCTTCGAATGCGGCATGGAATTTTTATAAAAAAGATTCCTGTGCATCCTGTAATAAAGATGGTTATTCTATCCGCGTGGCTACAAAAGAACTACTGGCAAGGGTAGAAAAGAACAAACTTCTGATCGTAATCTCGGATGGTTTACCGAGTGCCTATCCAGGTGGCCGTGAGGATGGCATCGAAGATGTTCATGCAGCAGTGCGTGAGGCACGAAAAGCAGGGATCCAGGTGATTGCCATCTATATTCAGGATGATGATAACCGAAGAGAAGCGGAAGAGTTCCGGCAAATGTATGAAACCAACTGTATCACAACTCAGCCGGAGCAGATAGAAGCAGAGCTGGTACATATCTTAAAACGATTTTGCTTCCGGTAAAAAGCAATCCTGAAAAGCATTTAGGACACACATGGTCCTGGATGCTTTTTTCATGCTGTATCGCTTTATGTAAATCGCCCATATTCAACATGAATTCTTCAGAAAGGAAGACGCAAAAAGCGCTGGGAAAAATGAAACAAGAATTGGATAATCTGGATCGACTGTTTGTCGAGCATTATAAGAGCATGAAAGCAAAAAAAGACGTCGTGGTTGCACCCTACGAGGGAAGCGACACGGGCGTACTGCGAATGGAATATGATATGGTCACGGAGCAGATCCATATCCTGTTAAAATTTGATAAGGCAAATAAAATGTATAATTTCCGCAGTGAACGACAGTATCCTTCCATGGATCAGGAAGCTGCGTATCATTTTGCCATGGATATTGCTGAAAAATATAATGGATTTCGCTGCAATGCCTATGACAATACGGTAATTATACAGCATGTGGGTACTTTCCGGGATATGGAAGAGACACAGGCGGCGGCATTACTGAAAAAGTCTATGGAGTCTTTTGAACGTATTGCAATGGAAAAACTGACCGAATTCGGAGACCTGTGCGGTATTACAGAACCAGAGGATGCAGGAGAGATTATAGAACTTCCGCCTGATCATACGGGAGAAACCGAATACGATACCTATGAATTGCCAAAACCACCTGCAGATAGAGAAAGCAAAAATCCGTATGCTACCAAAATGGCAGAGCTGTTATTTACTTATGAAACCGAACATCAGGACATTAAACATATCAATCCGGAAGCAGAAGTTGAAAAATCGAAAGAACAGAAAGAAAGCGTGTCCACCGGGCAGACAGTTATGAAGTCGTATCTGTTATCACATATCCAGAAAAAAGGAGGTAAAAAGTATCACTCGGATGACGGCTCCTGCATATCTGCCAGATATTGTGAGGATGGTATCCGGTACTTTATATCCTATGTAGAGCAGGAACAGATACTAGAAATACGGGTTTCGCAAAAATACGACAAGGATATTACGGAAATAACAAAAGAGAACCCATTCCATTCCACGGTAAATTTAAAGCACGGGAATATATTGATCTTACAGCGAACTATTGCTTCCTGTACCCTGGATATGTTTGAAAAATCTCTCCTTAGTATGAGAGAGGAGATTGACCGGTTTACCCAAATCCTGGAAAGCCAGTTACCGGAATCCGAAGCATTTGCCACTGATCGTGCTGGCCTGACGGAATCTGGGAAAAATGAACATCTTGAGGGAAGTTTACAGAAAGACCAGGAAGATAAGTACCAGCAATGGGAAAATATTTTAAAAGAAAAAGAAATTTTCCTGGACAATCAGAAAAACGAGGTATTGTCCAGTCTGGAAGAACTGCATCAAAAAAGTACCCTGCTGTATGAAAAAGAAGCAGGATTACAGGAAGAGCAGGAAAAAATAAATGCATTATCATTTACACAGAACCAGAAAGAAACACAATTGCAGGAAAAGGAAATCCTGCTAAAGCAAAAAGAGGAAGTTTTAAACCATAAAGATGATGTACTGGTCAAAAAATCTCAGGAACTGCTACAAAAAGAGAAAAATCTAAACGCACAGGAGGAAGATCTGCAAAAGAGGCAGGAACAGTCTCAGATGCAGCAGCGACAGTTGAAAGAGGATGAAGCGGAATTTTACAAACAGCGAAAATCCGGGGAAGAGACACTTCAGAGGATGCAGATCCAGGTTTCTTCTTTAACAAATCAGATACGGCTGCTGAAGCAGCAAAAGAATGATATCGATGAAATTCTGCTGGCTAAGAACCAGGAACTGCACGGGACTGTACCAACAGATCCGCATACAAAAGAAAAATATGAGTCACAAATCCGGGAATATTATACAGCATTAAAGCAGGCAAAAATAGAGATCGACCGGTTAGAGCAGGAAAATTTGACATTAAGAAGAGAAGAAAACACTTCCCGGAATGGATCAAATGATCAGCGCGCGCAAGAGCTACTGGAGGAATTATCGGATGCAAAAGAAGAAATTGAGCGTTTGAAAACAGCTTCTACATACCAGCCATCCGATCAAAACCAGATGATGCCTGAAACTGATGCAGAGCAATTTCTGGAATTTTTACAGACCAAAAAGGGAGCACAGCCGGAAATGCTGGAAAAACGCCATGCAGACGATGGCGTTTTGATCGAAATCCGCGGTGCCGTCCCAATCATTGTATCGTTTAAATCCGGAATCAATTTTGTAGAATGTACACTTACGAAGCGATGCAATCCAATGGTAATGAAAAAAATCAATAAATATAATGAGCAGAAAAGAAAATCTGTGATTTTTACCACACCAGGGGAAATCATATGCAGGACTATGTTTCTTTCGGCCACTGCCGATGAAATCTATGGCATGATGGAAGAAATCGTAAATGCACTGGAAGAACTATGAGGGAGGATACGGATATGTTTGGTATTAGCAGGGAATATCTGAAGATCTTACTTCTTATTGCATGTGCGGTTTTTATCCTTACTGTTCTTTTGCTGTTTTTTGATATCTGGCGGGAAAATGTTGCATCAAAAAGAGATAAGACCTACATCTATCATTTCATGTCAGCACTGGAAGAAACAAATAACCTCAAACAGACACTGGAAAAAGTGCTTGCATTATATAACCCCAAAGCAAGGGAATATCAGGCGGTAAAAAGGGCACTGGATTATTTGGAACACTCCATTTATGGTGATTATGAAACCGCGGCCTGGATGATCGAAGAGGCATTATACAATAAGAAAATCCATGAAACACATCAACTTGCCATCCAGATATGCATAAAGAAATTATCGCAGGCTGCCCTTGAAGATAAGAACACTTTTGGGATATGAAGGGAGAAAAATCATGAAAAAAATAGTTCGATGGCTGATACTGGCCGGTGGCATCATCCTTCTGTTGTGCCTGGGTTTTATGATTTATAAATCCTGGACAGTAAAAGCAACGTTAAAAACATCCGTAGTTGCCATAACAGCACAAAATCAAAAAACTTACACGGCAGGTCAGAAAATCCTTACAGATGATTTTGAAGTGCTGGAAAAGCATGAAAACGGAAAATCCATAAGACTTCATTCAAAAGAGTTCACCATTCAGCCGGATATGGCAGCGGAAACTGGCGATGTAACTTCCGTTACAATCACAAAAGTATCTGACCCATCTGTAACATGTACTGTGGATGTAAAAAATCAGAGAGTAGAAGTGGCTTCTTTTGATGTCGGATACCCAAATCTTACGGATGTAAAAGCCACACTGTATTCCAATGGTGAACTTGCATTTACCGGATCAGGGAATGTAAAAAATTTCGAGAAGAAAAAAATGCCCTGGACTACTTTTGAAGACGCAAGAAACCATCCGATTGTCAGCGTGGTTTTTGAAGATGGTGTCATGCCGGTATCTATGGATTACTGGTTTACCGGGCAAAAAGAATTAAAGAATATTGATGTGATTCCTTCCTCTGTACAGAGCATGGAAGATACCTTTGCAGAGTGTACTGCACTGAAGACTGGGCCTGACTGGAGCAGATGTGAAAGTCTTACTAATTTAAAAGGAACATTGAGTAAAGATACATCCCTTACCTATGTTTATCCGATCCCTTTTGGCGTAACAGTGCTTGATGAGATCTGTAATGGCTGCACGAGCCTGGAAGTAGCACCGGATATGTCCGGGGCAGCAGGGGTCTTGTATATGCAAGCGTCCTTCGCAGGCTGTGTCTCGCTGTATGATGTATCCTTGCCAATAAATGTGCAAAACCTGTCGAATACGTTTTCCGGGTGTCTGAATCTGGAAACAGCACCGGAGATCCCGGCCACGGTAGTATCCATGAACAACACTTTTAAGAAATGTTCGGCTCTGAAGCACGCATCTAAAATCCCGTCCGGGGTCACAGATCTTTCCAATACCTATGCGGAATGTCCGAAGCTGTGTGGCACATTGGAAATCGATGCGAACCCAGAAAAATACAATGGATTTCTTTCCAAATCCGTAGTTTCTGTATCCTTGAATCTGACAGGAGCTTCACCGGTATTGGATTTACTGGGACTGACAAAAGATGAAACAGCGGATATTACAGTGAATGGAAATATCCCAACAAAAAATGGAGCCTGACAAGCTCCATTTTTGCATCTATATAAACTTTCCGGTTTACCGGGTAGAATCGTGTGACAGAGTATCCAGAATCTGCTGTTCCATGATATCTGCTGATTCTTCCGGAAGCATCTGAATCTTCTTTTTCTTTACGCGATGTTTCTTTTCATAGTAATATCCGGAAAAGGATTCTTTCATCTGATGCGTCCGTGTGATTTTTAGTTTCGCACGGTTCAATGTTTTTTTTATCTCGTCTACCGGATATCCGGTAATAGCGGCAATCTTTTTATAAGTCATCTGTCTGCCATCCTCATCCACATGAAATACCCGTAATCTCAGTACCTCACGTTCCATATCATCCAGATACCGAAACGTGGATGCGAGAATTTGTGCTTCTTCTTTTTTTAAATAAAATGCTTCTGGTGACTGGTAAGAAGCTTCTAAAGAAAGCTCTACATCCTCCAGACTGCATTCTACTGAATTTTGTGTCTGAATCAGTGTTTTATGGATAGAATGTACGGAAATACCGGTCATGGCAGAGAGCTTATTTTCATTATACGGGATATTGTTTTGCGAACATATATTAATTGCTTTCCGTATTTTTGCGGCAATCTTGGAATAGTATGGTGAGATATGTTCATACTGGTGTCCGAGCAGTTCGTAACATCTAGCCTGAATGTACTTTGTAAAATAAGTATTTGGCTTGCTTCGAGATGGATCGTAAGAAGCCATACGAATCATAACTTCTTCACAGCCTTCATGATACATATCTTCATAATCCACAGGCCGGACAGAAGCGTAATTGGATGAACAGGTGCGTACAATATCTTTTATGTAATTTCCTAATAGATCAAGCATTTCACCATATGCCAATGTACGATATCCGTTATGGTACAACCACATAATATGTACACCATTATTTTGGGGATCAATCTTGTCTTGTGGTATTTCTTTTGGAAGGTTCCTAGCTTTTATATTATATGTCATCTTTCCCACTAATACGTATTTTCACGTATTCCCTTTCTTTTGTCAGATCATTATCAGTTGTTCGTATGAAGCCCGATAACTTGGTAAATAACAACAATGAAAGATGGTACTTCATACGAACCATACAGACCACACCCAAAAAGCAATCATTACTCTTCAGGGATCTGAAGTTGGATGGAAACTGTATATTGTCAGATCATTACATGAAAATACATGTAATAGCTGAAGGTGCAAAAGCACCTTCAGACATTAGAATTTTGTTGCGTAATCAGTTAAATGGAAGTTCTTCATCAATCGAATCCGGAACATCCATAAATGCATCTGTTGGAGATGGGTCAGAAGGTTTCGATTTATTCCCATTCCGGTTGTTTGATCGTCCTGCAGGAGTCGATGTCCTGCCTTTATTTTGCGAAACAGAATCTCCGGTGTTTTCCGAAGCGGATTTGCTCTCGGCAAATTCCTGTTCTTCAACGACCACTTCCGTTGTATAAATCGTTTGTCCTTCGCGGTTTTTGTAGCTTCCCGTCTGGATGTGTCCGGTAATGGCAATTTTGAGTCCCTGGTGAAAGTATTTTTCGGCAAATTCTGCCTGTCTTCCGAAGCTGACGCATGAGATAAAATCGGCGTTGATTTGATCTTCCCGTTTCATACGGCGATCAACAGCTAACGTAAAACGTGCGATTGCCAGAGTGTCCTGTCCGGTTGTATATCTCACTTCCGGATCTCTTGTCAGACGTCCCATTAAGATTACTTTGTTCATGTGTTGTTCCTCCCATATTTTTGTTAAAATTCTTTTCACTATCTGTTAAACAAGATATTTCCTTTCATGGAACCGGTGAAAGGTCTGGATACACCAGGTTGGGCATCCTTCTTTGTCCTTTCAAAGGTTTCTCCCTGGCTGTCGATCATATCCAGATGATGTAAGATAACAGCTTCCAGAAAGGCCGGCTGTACAGGTGATCCCCATTCCAGTTTTCCGTGATGTGACAGAATCATATGTTCCAGCTTTAAGATATCAACGGTAGGATCCAGTGCAAGTTTTTGTACATAGGAATTGATAATCTCAATGCCGAGCACAATATGTCCTTTCAAATAGCCCTCATCTGTGAGATCTGAAGATCCGAGATCATCGGTAAAAAGTTCATGCAGCTTCCCGATATCATGTAAATCAACTCCAGCCATCAAAAGATCTGCGTCACAGTCATACAAAGAAGAAACGTATGTTGCCATTTCATGCATACGGCAGATGTGATAGAGTAATCCACCAGCCATGTTATGATGATTTCGTTTGGCCCCTCCCCAGAGGAGAAGCTTGTCGTGATGATCTTCAAAGATTGCACCCACCAGGGACGCATATGGTTCCCGGTATTGTTTGATGTCATTCAGAATATTGTCAAATATCTGTGCAGTATCAATCGGAGCAGTCTTTGCAAACAGGGAAACCGGATACTGGTTACTGGAAGTGAACCCGTGGATGATGTAAGATGGCTGCCCATTGTACTCCTGAATTTCCAGCTTCAGGATAACAACACCTGGAATCTTTACCGGCACACGTGCATTGTTAAAGTCTTCCAGGCTGTAATTCCATCGTTTGGCATCAATATCTGTTTCTCCGTCTGTTAAGTAAAAGACCAGATAGTTACTTGGCGTATTTGATTTTGTCGTTTTTTCTTCAATTTTAGTGCAATACAAGACAAGTGTTTGTATTTTACCACATTTAGGATCGAGATCTTTAATTTTTCGTATGTTATGCATTTCGTTCCTCCATTTTATTCTTCCTCCATGATGTGAATATAGTTTCCAGTTGGAATATGGGTGATAATAGGGGTAACAAAAGAAAAAAAATCAGCCGTTTTGTAACGACTGATTTTCTACACATGGAAAAATATTAAATTATGATGTTAAAGAAGCTGTAATCCGCTTTTGCGAGAGTAATAATATACAGAATCAGATAATATTTCATCTACAGGAAGTGATTCTTCGTTTACACTACAAACGATTTCTCTAAGTCCTTCCACATCTCTGCGCTCACTTGCTTTCAAAATCAGTACCTCATGAATGGAAGATGGCAGAATATACAGATCGTCATCCAATTCAGAACTAATACGTGCCAGTGTTTCTGGAAATGCATAGATGATACTTGCACCAAATATTCTTTTCTGAGTTGTTAATACGTAAAACTCCAAAGGCTTTTTTTCTGGCAAAGTAGAAAGAAGCTTTTTGGGAATAATATCCAGGATATTGATTAGCTGAGACATACCAAAAAAGTGTTCATAATTCTGAATTGCTTTTTGCCGCAGATAGTCCATATCCAGTTGCAGATAATCCATATGTGTCTGTCTGAGAAGATAGGAACTGTTATAACCATCTTCAGCTGGGAGTGCAATGCGAAAGATAACTGAAAGATCCATAAAATTGATATGCACATGATCCTTTAAAAAATCTGCATTTCGCTCATTTCCTACAAGCTGAATATATACGTGCTCATAAATATATTCTGCGGTTATCCAATCGGAAAAATGCAGATTTTTGAAAAACTTCGTTTGGACTGTACATGCAAACTGTGCAAAGGTATAATTGAGATTTCCAGTATCCTTATAGAACTGATACATGTCTTCCAGGTATACGACCGGCATAATCGACATTTCTTCATGTGAACTTTTGAAAGAAATTGCAGTTTTTGCTATATTCATCTTATATAATGGATACATTACCATTTCCTTGTCTTTAAAAGACTCATCCAGAAATCTCTTGAAATCTTTCGTAACTGCTTCCTTAAATTCATTCATTGTCAACATTTTCTTTCCTCCTGTTTTGTGTTTCTCCATATTGTGAAAAGTTACATACAGAATATGGGTAAGCAGGCAGCAGAAAAAAGAGAAGTGTTATACTTTCCCGGTCATTCGGCACTGTTTTTTATAGTTTTTCTGAAACGAGTAATATATAAAATAGAAGTTATCCCGCTGATCCGGCGGCAGGGCCTCGTGGAGCAGGGAGAGTGAATCCATCCCTAGCAAGTTCATAAGCGTAAACAGTCCATACTTTTTCATGAAGCGGACACCTTCCATAGAAGAAAAAAATTCGTACATTTCTTTTACAGAAGAGAACGGATGATAATGTTCAATCGCATACTGCATACAGATACATAGTTTTGCAACGCCTTCTTCGCCAGTGGCATAATTCCTTGGAAATTGTATTTTGCCGTCAAGAATCTGTTTGTAGATATTGATCACGCTGCTTTTCACAGTAAAGGGAACAAGATCCGGATAAAGCAAATGAAGGACATACGAAAGATTTCGGTCTTTTTCCAGTTCAAAGGGAAAATTAATATGCTGAATCAGCACCTGCAGCTTCATCAATTCTACCGTCTGTGCATGAAACAGGCTACAGACCTGCCGTGGCGTCCAGTTTAACAGTTCCTCGCAGGCGTAGCGGATGCATTCGACCACCAGATCCTGCGTGCATACACTGCTTTCAAAAAAGTATTGGGAAAAATCCGTCCGCTTCCCGATTAATAACTCTTCATATTCTTCAATAAAATTTGACAGTAACGACAGATTACAGTTCATAGCATGTACCTCCTGTGTTTTCCGGTAATATGGGTGAAACCTGACCGGATATCTGGTTTTGTTTTTGTTATGGCAGAAGGTTCGTCCATATTTTAAGAAAAAGGAGGAACTAACATGGCAGATGATATGGCAAGACATTCCATTTCCCTTGCGATGCAGATGACAGAGCGGGCCGCTTCTATGATTGCGACAGAAGTAACTGCTGTTACAAACCTGCTTGAGGCCGCTGCCGATTATGACAATCGTGCCGGGAAATTACTGAAGTATCAAAAGGATGGGAATTTAAACTATAACCTGTGTGATAGGAGCTATTCCGGTGATTTTGAAAAACAGTTAAAACAGGAGGGGGTTCTATATTATAAAGTCCTAAACTCCAAAGATCCGAAATACGATCTTTTCATTTATCCGGACTGCTATGGAAAACAAGTAACAGAACTGGTAAAAGACCATATGATCCAGAAAGGCCTAATAAATATCGTGGAGAAAGATGAAATGGTCCGGACATATAGAGGAAGAAATCTTATGTCTGTAGATGGCCTTACGAAAGATCAGTTGGTAATACTAAAAGAATTGCTACGAGGAAAACCAGTTACCGTTTCAGTCACGCGATCCGAGAAAGCAGGAAACTATAAGCTGCTGTTTCATAAAGATATGGAGCCGATGATTCAAAAAGGCCTGCTGCAGGAATGTATCCTGGCGAATGGACAAAACCATTCCAAAGTGGCAGAGGCGGTGGCTTTTGATGTTTCCTATAAAAGAAACCTGTATGATCAGGCAATACAAAATACAAGGGAACATTACTATATATTAAGTGAAAATAAAGATGTTCTGGAAGTCACACCAAATGGCTGTGCGTACCTGGGAGAAGATGGAAAGTATATCCTGGATAAAAAAGATGTCCAATACAAAGAAAAGGTCTATGCAGCCATCTCCAGGATGCAGCGGCCGGTATCGTACAGTCGTATGGATTTTCAAAAGTATCGAAAAGAACCGGAAGTAAAAAGGCGGAAATGGTATCTGAAAAAGGTAGAGATGGAAAAATACCCGGATTACAGTAAACTTTTGCTGCAAGAGATGAAAAACCTGGAAGCCAAAACCAGCCTGATGGAGAAGAAAATTGCTATGGATAACCCGAACCGCCAGGTATCCGAATATGATCTGTTTAATGATAAAATGAGTTTTACTTCATTTGAGGAAGAGGAGTTTCGAAACACGGAGCATGAAATCGAACTTATGTCACAAAAAGAAGTGGAGGAAATCTCTGAACAGCTTACAGAGTACCGGATCAAACCGGAAACCATTAATTTCAGTCAGTACCAGATCTTATACGAAACCGGACGAAGACAGGAGCATATGCCGGATCTTTTCCAGGATTCACAGGAACGAAATTTCCAGAATACCAGGGATATGCTGGATCGAGAGCATCCCTATGAAGAACATTAGGAGAAGAGCATCAGATGGCAAAACAGATAGAATCACAGAAAGCACAAAGCACAAAACTGATGCATATTTCGATATCACTGGCGGTTGGAATCTTTAGTGCAGTTATCCTGGCCCATATGGCTTATCTTAAAAATATGCAGGCTGTTTCTATTCCAGAGGCACTGATACAGTCTCTCCAGGATATTACAGAATTAAAAGACTGTTCCATTTTTCCACTTACCGTAGACACTTTCTATGGAATTATGGCAGGAGCCGGTGTTGGCCTGCTTACATTTTTCTTCTTATATAATGAATATGAGCGGTTCCGGCATTATACCACAGACGAAGAATGTGGGTCTGCTGCATTTAACGATATGGGAAAAGATATGATAAAGTTTTCTATGGAGTATGCAGAACCGTTTGGAAAAAAAGAAGACGACGGGGCAAGCAATATGATCTGCAGCAAGCATGTCCGTATCTCAACAAACTTCTGGCATACCGGGATCAATGCAAACTGTACCGTGTTTGGATCGGCGGGTTCCGGTAAATCTTTCCGGATTGTAAAGCCGAACATCCTGCAGGCCAACGCCTCCTACGTGGTAACAGATCCATCCGGAGAACTGTTACGAAGCACCGGGACATTTTTAAAAAAACAAAAGTACCGGATTAAGATATTCAACCTTTCCGATATGAAACATTCCAACTGTTACAATCCTTTTGAATACATCCGGGATGATGCGGGCGTCATGACACTGGTAAAGTGCCTGATCAAGAATACCAATCCAAAAGAAGCAAAAACCGGGGATCCATTCTGGGAAAAGTCAGAAGAGGCTCTGTTATCGGCCTGCATCTATTATCTGAAGGATTTCACGGAAGATAAATCCCTGAGAAATTTTTCTTCCGTCATGAAACTGCTCCGTGCCGGGGAACTGAATGAACAGAACCCAAACGCAAAAACAGAGCTGGATGAATTATTTGACCACCTGCCAGAAGGGTGCATGGCCTGGAAGAATTATAAGACCTTCAAGCTGGCCCCGACCAAAACACGGATGAGCATCATGATATCGCTGGGTGTCCGGCTAAATCCATTCAATGTCGAAGATGTGGCAAATCTGACCCATATGGACACACTCGATCTGGCATCCATTGGTGATGAAAAGACTGCACTGTTCATTATTACACCACAGGCAGATCAGACTTATATGTTCCTGGCCTCGATGCTGTACTCACAGTTGTTTGAAACGTTATATCATAAAGGAGAGCATGAACTTCCACCGGAAGCAGATAACCGGCTTCCCATCCACGTGCGCTGTATCCTGGATGAGATAGCAAATATTGGAGAGATTCCGGGGCTTCCTTCGCGCATGGCCACGATGAGAAAGTACAATATTTCCTGTACCCCTATCTGGCAGTCGCTGTCACAGATGAAATCCAGGTATAAAGATGACTGGGAGGAAATGCTTTCAAATTCCAGCACGTTGATCCTGCTTGCAACGAATGAGGAGACAACCGCCAAATATTTTAGCGAAATCCTCGGAAAAGCTACAATCCGCCAGAGAAACAGAAACCTGTCCGATGGCGGAAAGAAATCATCCAGTACAAGTTTCCAGCAGACCGCACGGAATCTGATGGATCCCAGTGAGATCGTCCAGATGGACAAATCGGAATGTATCGTCATCGTAACCGGCAGCAAACCGATCCGAGATCAGAAATACGATGCGACCAAACACAAAAACTGGCAGGAGACAAAAGAACTCTTTGATTACCATGCGTATTCGGTATACGATACCTCAAGAAATGATGAACGGGATCTGTTCATCAAACAGATGCAGCTGTCCGCCATGATCGACAGTATCCACAAAATGACTCTGCCACAGCCGCTTAAAACGGATATGGCGGAAAAAGAAGAAAATTCAGATATTGCGCCAGGGGAATCATAAAAATAAATGTGCCTTCCATTTATTAATTGCAGAGATAGAAAATGTAAGCTATAATCAATGTATATTTGGATGGAGAAGGTGATACAATGAAAATCGATTTTCTTGAACTGACTAATTTCAGAAATATTCAAACGCAGAAGATAAGCTTTAAAGATAAAAATTTTGTTGCACTCATCGGTGACAACGGAAGTGGAAAAACAGCGATCTTGGAAAGCATCACAAAAGGGTTTGTTCCGATTTTGCGAACTGTTAATTCAGCGGCCATGAAAGAATGTGATCTGGCAAATACGGATATCCGCAGTGGGACAAACAGTTCCATAATCACATTAGGAATCACACTGGACGGCGAGCAGTATGTCTGGACAAACAAAAAGAGACTTTCAGCCCAACAGCCGTATGATAATAGTGTCGAACAAAAAGATACGGATGTAAAAGGAGAGAAAGAGTTAAAGATAAAATATCCGCATTGTGCTAAAGAAGGCAAATTACCACTGGTTCTTTATTATGGAACAGACCGGATTATCAGAGAAGTACCCCAGAGAGGTCATATTAAGGATTTTAAGATTTCGGATGCTCTCTGGTATTGCTTTGATAATGTAAATTATTTCAGAGACTTTTACGACTGGTTCAAAACAGAAGAAGATATTGAACTTAGGGGATTACGAACAAATCCGCAGTATAAAAATCCAAAGTTAAGTTGTGTCAGAGATGCTATTGGACGGATGATCAAGGGATATTCCAATTTGCGAATCGAACTTGCACCTTCCAGAATGGTAATGACAAATGAAGAGGGGACTGATTTGCGGATCGATCAGTTAAGTGGAGGATATAAGGCGGTATTGTCTGTTACTGCGGATATTGCCAAACGCCTGTCTATTGCCAACCCGGATTCACCGGATCCTTTGAATGAAGAAGCGGTGATCCTGATTGATGAACTGGATCTGCATTTACATCCAAAGTGGCAGAAAGAAATCGTAGATGATCTTAAAAGTACATTTCCTAACTGCCAGTTTATTATATCGACACATTCACCGTTTATCATTCAGTCATTAGATGCAGAAGAATTGTTTGATATTAAAACTATGGCATTTGCAGAAGAGACAGGCAATTACAAAGGATGGAGCATAGAAGCTATCCAGGAACACAAAATGGGAGTGGAACCCAAAACGGTGGTATTCAATGAATATCTGAGAAAATTCACTGAGGCCATGGATAACGAGGAATACGATAAAGTGAAAGGACTCTACGAAAAATTAAAGGAAATGGTAGATCCGAACAGCAGCGAAAGCAAAGTTCTGAAACTGGATATGGAGATGGTTGAAGCAGATGATAAAGCTTAAACGTGGAGAAAAGCCGGCCGAACTCACGGAAGAAGTGTGTGAAGAGTTAAAAAAATTATATGCTGAAAATAACGAGAGAGCCGTATGGAATTCTCCGAAAATTAAAGCACCTTTAAAAAAGGCTCTGATGGATATGAGCCATGAAAAGTGTTCCTATTGTGAATGTAAACTAGGAATTGAATCCAAAGATGTGACGATCGATCATCTAATTCCAAAATCAGCAGATTCCGACAAGGTTGTAGAATGGACAAATCTATTTCCAGCCTGTCTGCGTTGTAATAGAAAAAAGAGAGATAATGTAGATACTATTGTCAATCCGTGCAAAAATGAACCGAAAGAATATCTCGGTATTGCAAATGCAAATCGGTATAGACTAAAGGCGATTGACGCAGGAGGAATCGGAAAAAACACAATACGCGTGATAGGCTTGAATGATATCGAGAGGGTGATTGTTCCGAGAAGAGATGAATGGATTGTATTAAAAGAACATCTGGAGGAAATTGAAACGGATTTAAAGGAAGAAGGTTATAAGAACAAATATCGTAACCGCTTCCGTAAAATCATGGAAAATTGTCTTCCGGACAATTCTTATGCAGCAGTGAAATCTACAAACCTTCTAAATAATGACAGCTACATTTCTATTAAAAATATTCTTATTGAAGAGAGACAGTGGACAGAAAAACTGACAAATATAGAGATGCAACTGAAGCAAATAGCATTAGAATTAGTTTAATGCCATAATAAAAAAGTGGATTGGAAGTTATGTGCAGAGCTATGGAAGAGATGAGAAATGAAACTGCAAGGGAAACTTCTCTTGAAACAGCTAAGAATTTGTTTCTGATCGGAAAGCTGACTTACGAGGAGATTGCTCAGGCTACAAAACTTACTGTTGAGGAAGTAAAAGAGTTGGATGGAAAGAAAAGTGCATAGGTGATTGATTGCCTGCTGGCATATTGTGTAATGACTACTACATCGTATGTTGGCAGGCTTTTTTGCTTTTACGCACTGGAACAACAGAAACCGTATGAAATTATCCATAAAACCAAGCATTTATTTTGAATGATTTTTGGGGATTTATTTTGAAATCGAGATATATTCGCCAATTTAGCCATAAGCAGGAAAATTCGAATATTTTCGGAAGATTCAATTTCTGTCTGCCTAGCAATGTGAATGGAGAAAACCTCGATATAAAAATTAGAGTTGTAGATGGCATAATAAATAGGGTAAAATATTAAAAAGCAGTTATATAATCTACGTTGGGAAAGGAGGCCAGATGCCATGTGTACAAAAAGCCAACTAGAAGCGATAGAAGAAGAAATGGTTAATTACTATCGTTCTGTTTACGGAGACAGTATTGATACAATTATCTTATACGGATCTTATGCACGCGGAGATTACTCCGATGATTCGGATATAGATATTACAGCTATCGTAAGAGGAAATCGTGTGGAGCTTCAAAAAAAATTAAAGAAAATATGGGATTTTTCCACAGAAGTTGGTCTTGCATATGATGTTATCGTATCTCCTACGGTGATTCCATATGACGAATTTGAACAATACAAGGAAAAACTTCCTTATTATAGAAATATTGTAAAGGAGGGAAGAAAAATTGGATGATCTGGTATCTTATCGGATAGAGAATGCAGGGGAAAAACTGGAATCGTCAAAGATACTGCTGGATGCAGGACATTATAAAGATTCCATAGGCAGATTATTCTATTTTTACCGGAGTTTGTGCAGTTCTTGCGAAAGATGGGATTGATTTCAAGAAACACGCAGGTGTCATAGCGTACTTTCAGAAAGAATATATAAAAACAGGAGAATTTGATAAAAAGTATTCCAAATATCTACAGGCAGCTTTTCAAATTAGAAACAACTGTGATTACAGTGATTTTTTTATTGTGTCAAGAGAAGATGCAGAAGAACAATATCAGCATGCATTAGAAATGCTGAATGCAATTTGCAGCTATTTAAAAAAGGAATGCTGAAAAATATTCGACCGGATAAAAATGAGGAGTGACAGTTGTGTGCAAAGCTATAGAAGAGATGAGAAATGAAACGGCAAGAAAAACTTCTCTTGAAACAGCTAAGAGTTTGCTTCTGATCGGAAAACTGACCTGCGAGGAGATTGCTCATGCTACGAAACTTATCGTTGAGGAAGTAAAAGAGTTGGATGGAAAGAAAAAGGCATAGGTGATTGATTGCCTGCTGGCATATTGTGTAGTGACTACTACATCGTATGTTGGCAGGCTTTTTTGCTTTAATACACCGGAACAACAGACAGAAAAACTAAACAGTATGAAATTATCCATAAAACAAAGCATTTTGTTCATATCCATAGAAAAGATTCTACTGTATAGTAGTAACCGTCAAATAAAATTGATGCTGAAAAGGCAGCAGGTTGCCACAACTATATGGGGATAATGAAAATGAAGAACAAAAAAGGCAGATATTTAGTTGTTTTGGATTCTTCGAAACAAACGGGAATTCTCCTGGATATCCTGGAATTCTGTGAGTGAATCGTAAAGAAATCCAGGATATTATCAGATGAAAAGAATGGCTTGTTAAATGCGCTGTATGGACTGAAAGAATATTGGAAAGAACCGGAAAAATGTGTGAAGATTGATGGGAGACATCTTGTCATCGATCCGCAGAGGGAGAGTATGGAGTTCTTTTATGATTTCGGAAGGTTTTGCGAAAAAGAGAAATGCAGTGTGTATTTCAGGATGAATGGTTTCAGCCGGATACGGGAAGAGAAGAAAAAAGTAATTTGGCACCGCAAAAAACAGCTGGATCAGCGTGGGCTTCCTGTATATTTCCAAATGGTTCCTGTGCTGGATGTTTGAAATAATTTTAGCATTATATTGATTTTGGAAGGCGTTGTCCTGGTGTTATGAGACACCCGGCAATGCTTTCTTACTATATAATAGGAAGAAATAGCAAAATTCATTGAGAAGGAGGATATTGAAATGCATCTGGTTTACGAAGATACAAAAGAAGAGATCCTTGCCGTTGAGCGAAAAGCCAAACACCAGCCGCCGCATCTGCATCAGACCATGGAAATTGTATATGTGATGAAAGGCAGCCTGGAGCTTGGTGTTGGCCTGGAACTGTTTCATATGGAAGAAGGAGATATTGGTCTTGTTTTTCCGGATGTGATCCACCATTGCCAGGTGTTTTCAGAACAGTATAGTGAAGTGTTACATATTAATGTACCGACAAGGACATTGGGTACATATGAAGAATTATTAAAAAGAAAAACCCCGGTATATCCGGTAATCAAATCCGGGGAACTCCCTTTAGAAATTTACCCAGCTATCCGGAGCATGAAAGGAACAGCACCGAAAGATATCTGGATCGTGCAGTCCTACCTGCAGATCATCCTTGCCAGATGTATCCCGCTGCTTACACTGACGGAAAAAAGCCAGGTGGGAAGTAAGGATCTCATTTATCAGACCGTATCCTATATATCTGCAAACTTCCGAAAATCTTTTCTGTTAGAAGATATGGCAAAGGATCTTGGCGTAAGCAAGTATGTATTATCCAGGGTATTTTCCAAAACCTTCCATCGGAATTTCAATCAGTACCTTAACGACGCAAGACTTGGCTATGCAAAACAACGGTTGGAAACTACAAACGATCCGATTACAACGATCTGGCTGGACAGCGGCTTTGAAAGCCAGAGAACCTTTAACCGGGTATTCAAAGAAAAATATAAGGTTTCACCGAGTGAGTACAGAAGAACATTATATGAGGATCTGGAAAAGAAAAATGAAGTAAGAAAGACAGGACAATAAAAATAAGGATATATGGGGAAAAAGAAAAATTTTCCATATATCCTGTTTTTTTGGTTCTAAATAAAATCCTATCGCATATATTAATAAAAAAGATATCTTAGAATCTTCTTTTCTAAGACATCTTTACAACCCTAATATTAAACATTGTTCACAGATTTGTCAATCTTTTTCGGCGTTTTCTTAAAAATAGCTGGTTCTTCCGAACGATTTTTTATGCATTTTTAATCATCCCATACATTTTCTGCTCACCGATCGCCGTCAGGAAAGTTGTCAAAATTCTGTAGTCAGGAGGCTGCTTATGAGAACTGGTCAAAACATCTATAAACGCAGGGACGGACGTTGGGAGGCGCGTGTCCCGCTGGGGAAAAAGGCGGATGGCCGTCCATATTTTAAATATCTGTATGCATCCACTTACCGGGAAGTATTGATTCAGAAAAATAATTATGAAAAGATGATTTCGTTAAAAAATACACAAGTCATTTCCAACGCATTATTCTCCGATGCCGCATACAACTGGCTGCTGAATTCTTCCAGACGTTGGAAACCATCCACCTATATTAAATATAAGAACTGTCTGGAAAAATATATTCTTCCCCAGTGGAAAAATTTCTATGTACGTGACATTCAACAGGGCACTTATGATCGGTTAATGGAAGTTCTCCAACAGGAGCTTTCCGGCGGTTCTATCCGGACAATCAATACGATCATCAGCGGGATTTTGAAACATACATTAAATTATCTTCCTGTCAAATGTACAGGATCGGTTTCTGATCACGCAAAGAGACCTTTGGATATTCTTTCTGACGGGGAGTCCTGCAGGCTGCTTGCTTATCTGGAAGATAACAACGATCTGATCTCTATTGGTATCCGGCTGACTTTGTTCAGTGGTATTCGTCTGGGGGAACTTTGTGCACTGACCTGGGCGGATATTGATCTGGAAGAACAGGTGCTTTATATCCGGCACACATTACAGCGCATCCAGAATCAGAACCCTCTGCCCGGGGATTCCAAAACAGTGTTGCATATCGGTTCACCCAAAAACAAACGGGAACGATCGATTCCTTTGCACCCGCAGATAATCCCGGTTCTTGCAAAATATAAAAGCAGTTATCCATCATCCTATTATCTGCTGTCCGGAGCACTGTCTCCTGTGGAGCCACGGAAAATGACAAGACATTTTAAAAAGATCTTAAAAACCTGTGGTATCCGGGATCTGCATTTTCATACGCTCCGTCATACATTTGCGACACGCTGCGTGGAATCGGGTATGCAGATCAAAGCACTCAGTGAGATGCTGGGACACTCCACGGTCAAGATCACCATGGATCGGTACGTGCATCTGTCCATGAGTTTTAAACAAAGCCAGATCACCGTCCTCCAGTTCCCGGATTCGGAATCGAAAACCCGTCAAAATCTCAGTCAGACAGAGCGGAAAGTGCCGGAAAATGGGGAAGATATGGAGGGCTTGTCTTAGAAAAGAAGAATCTAAGACTACCGTGCGATAAATCCTATTCATAGTATGATAAGATTTATAAAATTTTATACGAAATGTTAAAGAAGACTGCGAAAAAGTACAAAAGTACTAAAAACGGAATCCGGTTAGACCCCGGAGCAGATTCTAACCCTGCTGTAAGGACAACGAAAAACGTAAAAACCACTGAACAGATTCTGTTTGGTAAGGCACATTAAGTAGGCTAAAAGGTCCTGAGCCAGAAAACGTTGCGTAAAAGCTGCTTTAACATTATAAATTCGGAGGCCAGAGACGAATTGGGTGAAAATGAAGCAGCAGGTGAATATATTTGTTGTTTATGTGGTATAAGAAAAGATTATCCTCATCCAAATTAGAGCTATAGGTTCGTATGATGACTTCCATCGTGCGGACTCTTTTTATTTTCATGGCAGAAACAGCAGTAAACGTATCATGAAAATAAAGGTTTTACAGGTCACACAGCGGCAACCATTCCCCACGCTGTGATGGCTTAACTAAAGGGGAAAACAAAGATGAAGGAGGTCATATAATATGACGAAAAAGAATCTTTTTAAGAAAATTGCTTCCATAGCAATGGCTGGGGCACTGACACTGTCCATGGCACTGCCTGTAGGTGCAGCAACAGAAGATCCGAATCTGGTAGTAGAACCGAATACTAAGTATTCTACACAGATTGAGGCTGGAAAAAGCGTTACACTGGGACTGATGCCTGCAAATGCTTACTATCAGAGAACTGGCTTTGATTCAGCAGACGATGCAGCAGAGGGTCTTGAGGTTAAATCGATTAATGTTGGTAGCGACAAAATCAATACAAAAAACTTTGAATATGGTTCTATGAAGTTAGCAGATGGTTCTTTTGCTGGTACTGTAACAGTTACTGGTGTAGAAGGTAAATATGGTCCGGCTAGTTTACATATCGTTAATACTTTTAATGAAGATGCAAGTATTGACATGACAGTATATGTAGAAGCTGACAAAACACAGGATGCGGTTGATGGTGTAACTGTACAGGCAGTTGATGTACGTAATGGTGTATCTGAAAAAGCAGTTGGAACCAATTTAAGTGTTGCAGCAGCAACAGAAAAAACCTCTAATCCGTTTAACGGTGCAGATGGATCAGCTCAGACTTATCCGACAGTTGGCGATTCATTATATAGTCTGGCAGAAGCAAAAGGATTAACTTTCACACAGAATGATGGATATGTACAGTCAGTTACCACTAGCGATAATAAAACATTGGCAGCGTATTCAGATTCTGACTGGAATTATTATGGATGGAATTACTGTGTAGTTCGTGACGGTGCAAAAGTCACAGAAGGTGATGTAGTAAGTGCATCTGTACTTGAAGTAGAAAAAGGCGACAGTGTATATTGGGCATTCGGTACAATGGCTCAGGCAAACGAGTATTTTGCAACACGTGTAGCAAATAACTAAATAAAATATTTTTGAGGGATGGTTGAGGCGGGGAAGTACCGCCTCAACCATTTACTTTATACATTAAGTAGATGGAGAGCGCGAAAAATGAAAAAAATATTTCACTATCTGCTACTTACAGTGTGTCTGATAGGTTCTTTAAAAGTAAATATTAATGCAGCAGAAAACACAGACAGACTGATCGATCTTACAGGTATCAGCAATGTGAAAATATATACAGCTGATAAGAAAACAGAAATTCCGGTAAACGATAAGAGTTTTACTGCAACTAACGGTGAATATTATTATGAAAGTAGTTCTGGAGCTGGCGGTAAATTTGTAGTAACAGATGATACAACGGAGTTGAAGTTAGACAGTGTTACATTTGCACAGGTATCCCCGACATATTGGAATGAAGAAAAAAACAAATGGGAGTATCTTCCTGATTTAGGAACACTGACCTTGTATGATGAAAAACAGCAGAATGAATATTGGCATGCTACGGATAATGTTTATCAATATGTAGTTCCGGAAGAAGCTGGTGACAGCTATTATGTGTTTAAGTTTGCGCCCTTCGACGAGAATTATCTCTCCATCGAAGGGCATTTTTATGTCTATGGTGAAACAACGTTTGAAAGATTAAATCTTTCAGATTCTGGAAAAATTCCCTATCTTAAAAAAAACTATATCACGATAAAAGCACCAGTAGGTATGGAAATATACACAACGTGGCAGCTGAAATTCTATACGGCAAGAAACTGGGAATCCTATAAACATGAAGAAAAGGATGGATATACTTATTACTATGATGTTCCAGAAGGTTTTACCTATATGCTTCGCCAAGAGGGAAAAGTAACCAGGTATACCAAAAATCTGGATGGAGAATGGAACGAAGATCACACAGAAATAACACTATCTCCTCTAGAGAATAATCCCACACAAGTACATCGAGAACAGGAAGAAGATGGAATTTATGCCAGTATGTTGACAAATCTTCCAGAGAATAGCGAAATCGATTTGAATGTAGGAGATTATTTTGACTTAGTACCATTACGTGCATGGCAGGCAGTTGAAGATGGTGTTGCCAATGCACATAATGATCCGGAGTGGCATTATGTGGTTTTAGGTGGAACTAATATATCTGTTGAAGTTACGGAGGACGATAAGATTGGACAGTTCGGTCGTATTCATGCAAATAAAACAGGATCTGCCCTGGTAGCGTTTTACTATGATGCAGTAGAAACATCTTCAATTACAAGTGGCACGGGAAAATATACGTATAGTGCATTACTTCCAGAACTGACAGGGATTGCTGTTGTACGAGTAGGTGAAGAAGCTGAAACTCAGATCACTTCTAATATTGATATGATAGAAGGTCGTACCGTTTATTATCTTAAGAGCCAGACCGGCGTAGACGGTGTTACTTATGATATGAACGATTCAGCAGAGTATACCTTTACACCTACAGCAAAGACAGGCGACAAGGAAGAAAAAATCACATCAGTAAAAGTGCATACACCAATTACCGTAACGGATGGCATAATAAGCTGCGGTACAAGTACGAAATGGAATCCGAAGAGATGGTTAAAAGATGGTAAGTGGACGACATACAAGGCTACGGAAACGGAAGATGGTAAGCAGAGTTATACAGTTAAACTGTCAGAAGGGCGGAATATTGTCGAAATTAAAGCAGGTGATGCAACTACTTATCATGTGATTCTTGCACGTGGTGTTGATGTGACAATCGATAATGTATATCGACCAAACCAAGCATTGCAAGTAGGAGATACAGCAAAAGTAACGATAAACAATATGCTTCCACCATTATTTAAAATGGCAGCTATCTATAATCCAGGAGGTGTGGATTTCGAATGTAAAGCCAATGGAGTTGAGTATAAAGCGTCTTTTGGTCAGTATATGGTAGGAAGTAGCTTTCTACTAAAGATGCAGGAAGAAGATGCGGGAACTTATAAAATTACAGATGCGGCATTAACTACACATGCGTGGGGAGCTTCAAACGGTGCACATCGTAGGCTGACAAGAAATGCTATGTCAGGTTATTGGAATGGCGGAAATAATCCGGACATTGATTACGGGAAGATGGCTTATATTCCAGAGATAGCTTTTGAAGTTGAATCGAATGATGAGTATGAAGAAAGTACAAATCGTTCAGCAGGACTATTAAAAGCTTTGGGTGTCTCGTTGAACAGAACTGGAAATCCAATGACCAATAGTAATGCAATGTTTGCGACGTCTTATTCAGATGTAGCACAGAATACGAATCGTCCGACATCATTATCATCATTTTTATCGATGAATGTTCAAGTTGGAGCGGATCTACTTCAAAAAGATGAACAGGCAAAATTATTAATACGATATTGGCTAGGGGATGACAAAGACAATGCGCTTGCCCAAGAAATGAAATTCACGGAAGCTTATCAGGAAACAAATGCGATGGGTAGTAAAGAGTGGAAAATTATTGGTAGTCCATTGAGCTATACCGGTCAGGAAATAGCGAATAGTTCATCAAAAGATATTCAGATAGAAACTATTGTTATACCTGGAGAAGGAAGTCCTATGACATATGCTACATATTTGTATGATAGTAATGAGAAAGAATTGTCTGGATTCTTTATTCCGAAAAATATCACACTTTCTGCAGCTGACGGAAGCGAAGAACTCGGACGATGGGACGGAATTCTGGAGGCAGATGATATTGAATACAAAACATCTGATGGTAATACGATTACACAGGATCTTGGTTATGGATTTATTGGAACAGAAGAACACTTTAATGCATCTGTGCCAAATGGAACCGATAAGATTCTGGTAAATGTAGAAGGAGAAGTTGCAGCCAACATAAACTATCTGGAAAACTACACGATTTCTGTTGGCGATACCACATATGGAGAAGGGGATGAAATCCCTCTGGAAGTTGGTGTGAACAAACTGACTGTTACATGCAACGGAACCTATGGAAAAGCCCGTACCTACACCATCGACGTCACCCGTCGTACTGCAGTCAAACAGACCACCTTCGAGATCCCGGACGGCGCATCCGTACTGGTTATGCAGGGAAGCAAAGTCATGAAGGCGAACGAGGATGGAACCTACACACTGGAAAATGGAACGTATACCTACCATGTATCTAAGACCGGCTACCTGACCAAAACAGACAACTTTGAAGTGACTGACAGAGAGACAAACCAGGTGATCCGCGTTACGGATCTGGATCCGGTACCGGAGCAGAGTGGAACGGTATCGGTACAGCTTGCAGGTCAGAGTACCGTATTCTGCCCGACAAGGGATGTTGAGATCCAGCAGACGGCAGAGGATCTGGCGGCAAACCGTTATGTACAGTACAACCACGGCGGTTATACCGTCCTGCATGCACTTCTGGATGCAGCGAAAGCAAGCGGAGCGGAATTCGAGTGTTATCGTGGTAAATTCGTTCTTGTGGACGATTCCATTACCGAAAGCAATGGAAAGAAAGCAGGATGGGTATGCAAGGTCAACGGTATCGAGTGCAGCGACCCGGCGAACACACTGGTTAGTGATAAGGATAAGATTGAACTGTTCTATAACTCCGGATGGAACGGTATGCAGCATGCATGGCTGTCACCGGAAAACGGGGAAGTGACACGGGGAGAGAGTATGGAACTGCTTCTGAGTGGAGCTGATGTACACGAAAGCGATGGAACGGCAACAACGATACAGGGAGCAGAAATCTACGATGGTGATACCCCGGTAACAACGCCAGATGGAGAAGCGATTGTTACAACCGATGAAAACGGAATTGTGAAGATCGACACCCGTACACTGACATTGGGAACACACTATTTTACAGCTGTGAAGAAAGATGAGGATGGTCATAACATTCTTACTGCGACACTGAGTGCGATCAATGTTAAGAAACCGGATACTTCATCAGCAGATCCGACCAAGACAGAGGTAACTTTCCGTCTGATCGGTGATACCAAACACGGAACAGAAGGAAGTGACAACGAAGCGGTACATGCATATATGACATGGATCGCAACCGGAACCTATACCTTTGACGGAAATGATGTAACCGTTGGTCAGGTCTTCGAGGCCGCACTGAAGGAAGCCGGACTTTCTTATGAAGGACTGGAAAAGAACTATATCAGTGCGATCACGGCACCGGAAACCTACGGTGGATATGAACTGAGAGAGAAAGACAACGGTAAAAACTCCGGCTGGATGTATACGGTTAATGGTGTGCATCCAAGTGATGGACTCAAGAACTGTTATGTGGACTCAGGGGATGAGATCATCTGGCATTATGTGGATGATTACCAGAGTGAACAGGCTGATATGCTGGATAAGAATGGTAATTACGTAGGAACCGGTAATGTATCTACCTGGAACAAATGGCTGGAAGCATTAGACGAAACGCCTGGTGCAAGAGACAACGCAAGCAAAGTGGTTGCCAAGATTAATCAGATTGGTGATCCGATCGAACTGACCGATGAGTGTGAGGAAAAGATCACAGCAGCCAGAGACGCGTATGAGCAGCTGAGTCCGGAAGAAAAACGTTACGTGGATAATTACCAGACATTGAAAGATGCAGAAAAAGAGCTTGCAAGACTGAAAAAGGTAGCAGCTGATCAGAAAGCAGCCGAAGAGGTAACGGAGAAGATCAAGGCTCTTCCAGATGTGAAAGATCTGACATTGAACGATGAAACCCAGATCGATGAAGCAAGAGATGCGTACAGTAAACTGACCGATGATCAGAAAACGTATGTATCGGACGAGACGAAAGGTAAACTGGTAAGTGCAGAAGAACAGATGGCAAAACTTCTGGATGCAGAGGCAATTACAAAACTGATCAAGGAGATCGAAGAACTTCCATCCGCAAGTGATATAACGCTGAATGACAGGGAAGCGATTGAGAATGCCAAAGCCCATTACGATGCCCTGAGTGAAGAGCAGAAAGGGGTTCTGGAAGAAACATCACCGGATAGTGTCAAGAAGCTGATTGAAGTGATTGAACAGCTGAATGCACTGATTGAGGAAGATGATAAGCAGAAGGAAGTGGATAAGGTCAATACATTGCTGAATGAACTTCCGGACAAAGATGATGTCATGTTCCGGGATCAGACAGCAGTCACAGAAGCACGCGATGCTTACGATGCGCTGAAAGATATGTACGAAGATGAAAATCTGCAGGGACGGATTTCAGAGGATATGCTGAAGAAACTGACAGATGCGGAAGAACGTCTGAAAACATTACAGGAAGAAATTGACTATGTGGCAGGACTGATCGAGGATATCCCGGCTATCGATGACCTGACAGTAGAAGATGCTGACCAGGTACAGGCAGCCCGTGATGCTTACGAGGCCCTGAATGATGAGCAGAAACAGAAACTGACAGAAAGTGGACTTCTGAGTGATCTTCTGGTAGCAGAAAACCAGATCGGATGGCTTCAGAAAGATGTGGAAGCTGCGAAGAAGGTAACTGACCAGATCAACAGGCTTCCGTCTGTCAAAGATCTGCGGCTGTCTGATAAGACCGCTGTAGAAGCAGCAAGATATGCGTATGACAATTTAAGTGATACGCAGAAACAATATGTATCTGAAGACACAGTAAAAGCACTGGAAGAGCGTGAGGCAGAGATTAAACGTCTGGAAGAGGTAACCCCGAATCCGACACCGACCCCGGACCCGAACCCATCGGATGATCCGAAGCAGGATGAGGACGAGGACAGCGTAACACTGACCTACCAGAACTATCCGATCTCTGTAAACGGAAAACTCTCCGGTTATGAGCTGCGCCTGACTGCCCTGAAAGCAGACGATGATGTGGTAAAACAGATGCAGAACATGATCAGTTCCAAAGAAGCCCTGATCCGCCTGTACGATGTAGCACTGTACAAAGACGGAAAAGAGGTGGAATGGAATGACAAACTTACCGTGAACTTCCAGGTAGGAACCTCCTATAACGGACAGACCTTAAGTGTACTGCACGAAGGTAACGGCAAGATCGAAACCCTGAGCGGAACCGTAAGCAATGGTATCTTAAGCGTAACAGCAACTGGTACCGGATCCTTCGGTGTGGTTGTACCTGCATCCACAGTAAGCACAGGAAACAGCAATAATGGTGGTTCTGCCGGAACGGTTACCAATGGCAACCTGGGTGGTGGAAGCACAGGAACTGGAAACGGAACCACTGCAGTATCCGGCACCGGAAAAGTCACAAGTGCGAAGACCGGAGATGATACCGATATCTTCTTCCCGATCGCAGGACTGATCACAGCGTCCGGCGTACTTGCAGGGATCGTTCTCTATTATAAAAAGAAAAAAAGAATCACAGGAGTTACGGAGGAAGAGTAATGAAAAATAAAGTCATCAGTCTTTTTCTGACGGCTGCCATGGTTCTCAGTCTTTGCCCGGCTACAGTCCGGGCTCAGACTGTTTCTGAGGAGTTTTCAGCAAACGTAGCCGAAGCGGCAGAAACAGAAGCCGTGGAGGGTACTGCTGATCCGACAGAAGAACCGGTGGTTACCGGAAATGAAGACACTGCCAAAACGGATACTCCACAGGCAGCGGAAGTTCCGGAAGAAGCAGAAGTTGTCAGTACGGGGAAAGATGAAAAAACATCCGTTCCGGAGACAGCAGAAGAAAAAACAGAAGCCTCCGGGGATTCCTGGGAGGAAGACGAAGAACTGAAACTGTATGGTACGGCAGATCAGGATGTGGACGAGAACGGACAGGTGCAGGCAGCAGCTTCCTATGACCTGGACACCGTGATCTCCCGGACGGTCAGCTGGAAACGGGGAACGAATGACAGAGTATTTACCGCGGATTTCCTGAAAAATGTCAGCAGTACAGCGTCTGACTGGACCGTAGTATTCCTTGGACGGCTGGGAATCGGGGAAGATTACAGTGCATTCTTAAACCGAGCAAATACGTATGTAAAAGAAAAATATGATGCGAACCCATCCACAGGACTCAGCACCAATACACCGACCGAATGGCACCGTCTGACCATGGCCGTACTGGCAGCAGGCGGGGATCCGACGGATGTGGGAGGACATGACCTGATCGCGGATGGAACGTATAACTGTCTGGCAGGTGATCCAAGCAATCAGGGAATGAACGGTGTTGCGTGGGCATTGCTGGCTCTGGATTCCAATGGATATGAAGTGCCTGCAGAAGCAGAGTATACAAGGGAAAAACTGATCAACGATATCCTTAAAAAAGAAGTGCCTGGTGGCGGCTGGTCAATGAACGATACAGCCAGAACACTGGAAGTGGATATTACAGCAATGGTTGTCTATGCACTTGCTCCCCATGCGTCAGAAAATCCGGATGTTCAGGCAACATTAGACCGTGCGCTGAAAGTGTTAAGAGATGAAATTTCAGAAGATGGAGATTATGCATCCGGTAGTGATTATAACTGCGAATCTACTGCACAGGTAATTATTGCGCTCACTTCTATGGGGATTGATCCGACAACAGTGACAAATGCATCCAGTGGGAAAAATCCGTTGGATGGTCTGATGAAATATTACAATAGCCAAACAGGTGGTTTTTTCCATAAGGATAAAGGTAGTACGAGCAGGAATGAATCAGACATTATGCCGACCGATCAGGCGATGGAGGCGATTGCAGCTTACCGCCTGTATCAGCAGGGCATCAATCTTTTTGATTTCCGTGCAAACGCCAACACCACTCAGTATGTGGCACAGGCAGATAATGGCAGTGTATTTACCGCAGATGCCGGTACGGAAACTGACCTGTATGTGGGAGCAGATGTCAGGAAACTGACCTTTACCAACCTTCCGATCGACAATTATGACGCGGCAGTTGTGACGGTGAATGGAAAGACTTACAAGAGCGGGCTCCGCGGATCAGATGGTCGTACACCGGTAGAGGGTGAGATCGCAGTCACAGACGGAACGGAACTGGATATTGCAGTCACAAAACGGGATGGAACTACAGAAAACCGGAAACTGACGGTGCACACCACTGCCGATGCGGAAACGAAAGCAATCATCAACCGGATCGACAATCTGCCGGATGCGGACAAGCTGACACTGGAAGATGCCGATACCGTAACTTCCGTGAAGGAAGCGTATGATAAGCTGACCGACAAAGAAAAGAGTCAGGTGACCAACGCAGATAAGCTGGAAGCACTGGTTCAGAAACTGGAGGATCTGAAAAAAGAAGAAGAAAAGAAACTGGAAGAGAAGCGCAGCGCACTGGAAAAGAAAGTGGCTGCCATCGCCACACCGGTAAAGATCGGTGACAAAGACCTGGTAAACCAGTACCTGCTGGAACTGGATACTCTTGGAGAGTGGGACAAAAAAGAATCCCTTTCCAAAACCCTGAACGGTTACCTCGGTGACATCGCTGCACGGCAGAAGCTGGTGGATGCCCTGGATAAGGATATCTGGAACCAGGTGGATCCGCTGCGGATCTGTCAGGATGATACGGCCACGGTGAAAAAACTGATGAGCCGGTACGGTGCACTCCGGGAGGACGAGCGTAAATTGTTAAAGAACGGGGAGAGTCTTCTGGAAGCCGCTGATGTGATCGAGTTTCTAGATAACGGGATCATACCGAAAAAGGTATTCGAGAACCTGATGGCGACGAAGGAAGCATTTACCTATACGGGCACTCTGTCCGGCGGAAGTACTTATACGCTGACCTGGGACGGAAAAAACGTAAAGAAAGCCGGTGATGTGAAAGCCGGAATCAAGATCGGTACCGGAAGCAACACCATCAGTGGTACACAGGCCCAGGTGGAATTCGTCCAGAGCGGAAGCATGAACGGTACGGTCACACTGTCTGTAAAGACCGGTGTGAAGGACGGAAGCTGGAACCTGTACTGGCTGAACCCGGACAAGCTGACGATCCAGAGTGCAAAGACGGCAACCGTTTCTTCCGGAAAACTCAAAATGAGTGTGACAACCGGAGGACGCTACTGGCTGGCAAGAACTGCTCCGAAGGTGGGGGAGGACACCTCCACAGACGGTCAGGGTACCAAAGTGGGTACGATCGCATCTTCGAAAAGCGGAAAGAGTAGTCATACCGGCGGTACCTCTATTGCATCGATCCAGAGCAGGGGCAGGGCATCTTCCGTATCCGGAAAGAACAGTGCCGGTGTAAAAAGCAGCAGTAAAAAGAGCAGTAAAAACAGCAGTCTCTCTGACACCGCAAAGGCAAAGACCAAAGGAAAGATCACTTCCAAAGAACTGAAAAGTATCAAAGGAAAAGACGAGAACCTGCAGGCCAGTGGTAAGATCTCCGATTCCGTATCCTATACTCTGACCATCAACGGTGAGGATGTGAAGCTGACCAAAGACTGGACATATAAGCTGCAGTCGGACTGCAAGTACAAGGATGATATCGAACAGCTGGCGGTCAAACCGCTGATCCTGTGTACCGAAGGTTCCGGCACTTTCCCGGGACAGATGCTTGTGACACTGAAGACTGAACTTGACGACGATGACCTGTTGCTGTTTTCGTATGACACAGAGAACCGGAAAGCGGAATATGTCAAGAAGGTATCTGTAAAAGACGGCAAGATGGAGTTCACCCTGAAAGAAGGCGGCCATTATTTCATCGCAAAACGTGCCCTGGCTTCTTCCCTGGATGAGAGTACGGATGCAGAAAAACAGGAGATCCAGGACGCATCGGATGCGGCTGAAGATGTGCCGTGGGATGCATCGGAAGAAACGGTAGTCCTTGGAAACGGGGACGATACGGATACCGGTGCAACGACAGCGGAGAAAAAGACCGCTATGGTACGCTGGGGGCTGATTGGACTGATCGCCCTGGTATGCTGTGCGGCTATTGGAGTGGTTGTATATAACAAACGGAAAGAAAAGGGGAAACCGGATCTTTCCAAAGAGAAAGACAGGAAGGACGGAGGAAAATGAAACGGAAAACGAAAAGCATAGGACTCTGCCTTCTGCTGGTTCTGGCGCTGCTGTTTTGCAGCTGCCAGACCAGCGCAGTAAAGGAAGAACAGGCTTCTGCAGATCCGACAGTGACCGCGGCTGCGAAAGATTCCGCAGATGATGGAAACACCAAAGATTCGTCAGAAGTCAAAGAAGACAACAGTGACAAGGAACCTGAGTACATTGATGAAGAGTATGTAGATGAGCATTATGGATCGGATGAGGAAAAAGAAGATCTGAGTAAATATAAGAAAAAGAGTTCTTCTTCTAAGAAATCCGACTCCAAAAACTCAGACTCCAAAAACTCAGACACAGAAGATGCAGACGGTACAGAGAGCAACGGAACGAACGGGAATGGAAGCACTTCTTCCGGTGAGGAAGCCAGTGCGGACAACTACTATACCGATCCGATCCCGGAGGGAAAACCGGATCCGGTGGAACCGCAGGATCAGACCGTGGACAGCAGCAAACAGCTGACCTGTACCCTGTATGTGGAGTGTTCCACGATTCTCAACAACATGGGCGACCTTACAGAGGGTAAGGCGGACTGGGTTCCGTCAAACGGTGTGATCTACGGCCCGAAGACCGTGACATTTTCCGAAGGAGAGTCAGTATATGACATCCTGCAGCGGGAGATGAAGAACAACCGAATCCAGATGGAATCCGAGTTTACCGCCATGTACAATAGTGCTTATGTGCAGGGCATCAACAACCTGTATGAGAAGGACTGCGGGCAGTGGTCCGGCTGGATGTATGAGGTGAATGGCTGGTATCCAAACTATGGATGCAGCCGTTACCAGGTACAGGACGGGGACAACATCGAATGGCATTATACCTGTGACCTGGGAAGAGACCTGGGAGCAGGCATGTCTTAACTGAAGATGGAAAGGATTAGGCGCCCCGGATTCCGGGACGCCTAAAACTGTATTTTACGTATACCGTGAAAAGGAATAGAAGTATACATGGAATGTTACCAGACGGATGCGTAAAGTGTAAACGTATGGACAAGGAGAAAAGAATGGATACTTTTTCAGGGTATCATCCACTGATTAATTTTACTTATTTTGTGATCGTCATCGGGCTGTCGATGTTTTATATGCATCCGGTATTTCTGGCGTTATCACTGATCGGCTCGGTGAGTTATTCCATTTATCTGAAAGGGAGAAAAACCGTGAAGGTGTTCCTGCTGGGGATGCTGCCGGTCTGTCTTCTGGCAGCAGCTGCCAACCCGCTGTTCAGCCATGCGGGGGCAACGATGCTCTTTTACTTAAAAGACGGAAATCCCGTCACACTGGAGTCGATCGTCTACGGTCTGGCTTCGGGGCTGATGCTGGCGGGGGTGATCTCTTGGTTTTCCGTCTTCCATGAGGTGATGACTTCGGACAAGTTCATGTACCTGTTCGGGAAGGTGATCCCGGCGTTTTCGCTGCTGTTATCGATGACCCTGCGATTTGTGCCACGGTTTACGGGGCAGATCAAGCGGGTGGCGGAAGCCCAGCAGTGTATCGGAAGAAATGTAAATAACGGGAATATCTTCCAGCGGGCGGCACATGGCTTGAAAATCCTCTCGATCACGACAACCTGGGCACTGGAAAACAGTGTGGAGACGGCGGATTCGATGAAATCCCGGGCTTACGGGCTTCGCGGGAGGACGAATTTCAGTATCTACCGGTTTGACCGGAGGGACGGGATATTACTGGCATTTTTATTGGGAGTATTTGGAACATTGTTATTCTGCATGCACCTTCGAAAACTGAAGATCCTGTATTTCCCGGTTTTTATCATGAATGAGACAACAGCGGGGGCATTAATTTTATATATCTTGTATGGAATCTTATGTATGCTGCCCCTGATATTAAATATAGCGGAGGACAGAAAATGGCGTTCTTTGAGATCAGAAATCTGACATTTACCTACCCGGATCAGGAGAAGCCGGCACTCACGGATCTGAACTTTTCCCTGAAACAGGGGGAGTTTCTGGTAGTTTGTGGCAAATCAGGCTGCGGCAAATCGACGCTCCTGCGGCATTTTAAGACAGCGATGGCACCTTACGGGGAACGGAAAGGACAGATCCTGTTTGAAGGCAGGGAACTGGACGCGGTGTCGGTGCGGGAGCAGGGGGCGCGGATCGGCTATGTGCTCCAGAGTCCGGACAACCAGCTGGTGACGGATAAGGTTTGGCACGAACTGGCATTTGGACTGGAAAACCTGGGATATGAGACGGGGACGATCCGGCTTCGGGTCGCAGAGATGGCAAGTTTTTTTGGGATCCAGACCTGGTTTGAGAAAAATGTGGAGGAGCTTTCCGGCGGGCAAAAGCAGCTCCTGAACCTGGCGGCGGTGATGGCGATGCAACCGGATCTTCTGGTGTTAGACGAGCCGACATCACAGCTCGATCCCCTGGCGGCGGGGGATTTCCTGGCAACCCTGCGAAAGATCAATGCAGAATTGGGAACGACGATCCTTTTGATCGAACACCGGTTAGAGGAAGTCCTGGCGTACGCCGACCGGGTGCTGGTGATGGAAAACGGCGGGATCCTGGCACTGGATGCACCGGAAAAACTGCCGTCGCTGATCCGGGACAATGATATGTTCCAGGCGATGCCTGTGCCGATGCGGATCTTTGAGGAACTTTCCGGAGAGGGCGATAGTCCGGTGACGGTCAGGGAAGGGAGAGAGTGGCTGGAAGAGTGGAGAGAGGAAAAGAAAACTTCCGAAAGCAGTTGCAAGAACCAGGCAGAAACAGTTGAAAAAATGTCAGATGACAGGGATAGAGAATTAGCTGAAAAACTGTCGGATACACAGGAATCGGAAACGGTCGATACCCCAGAGAAAGGCAGAAAAACCTCTCTCTTCGGATTATTTTCAAAAAAATCAGCAAAGGGATCTGATGATCAGCAGCCACAGACTGTCCTGGAAGCCCGGGACGTATGGTTCCGGTATGAAAAGGAACTCCCGGATGTGGTGCGCGACCTGAACCTGAAAGTACAAAAAGGCGAACTGTACTGTCTGCTCGGCGGCAACGGAACCGGAAAGAGTACGACCTTGCGCCTCCTGGGACGGATCAAGAAGCCCTACCGCGGCAAACTTTTTCTAAACGGAAAGGAACTAGGGACCTACCGGGAGAGCGAACTTTATGGAAAACTTCTCGGTATCCTCCCGCAGAATCCGCAGAGTCTGTTTGTCAAGGATACGGTCGAAAAAGACCTGCGGGAGATGTCCGGGGATACCGAACATCTGCGGGATGTCATCGAAAAGACAGAGATCAGGCATCTGCTGGGAAGTCATCCGTATGACTTATCCGGCGGGGAACAGCAGCGGGCCGCCCTGGCGAAAGTGTTGTTGCTTGACCCGGAGATCATCCTTTTGGATGAACCGACAAAAGGGCTGGATGGATTTTATAAGAAGAAACTGGCACAGATCCTGAAAGGGCTGACGGCGGAAGGGAAGACGATCTTGATGGTTTCCCACGATATCGAATTCTGCGCAGAATACGGGGATACCTGTGCATTATTCTTCCACGGAAGTGTGGTGACAAGTGCACCGGCGCGGGAATTTTTTGCAGGAAACAGTTTTTATACTACGGCCGCCAACCGGATGGCACGCAAATGGTATCCGGATGCGGTAACAGCAAAGGATGTGATCGAACGATGCAGAGACTAAAACGGCTGGAAGCCAGTGATAGCAGCCAGGCGAGAGGGATGGATACCCAGGCGATGCTGCCGGTGCTTGCGATGGTGGCAGAACTGATTGCAATGCTCGGATTCCGCTGGGTATCCGTACCGGATCTTCGTTACAGCCCCTATGCACAGGCAGGGATGCTGTGGAAGCTAGAAGAGACAGCAAAAGGGATCGCCTGGAACTACCAGGTGCCGGAGGCGATGACCCGGGCGGCAGACCAGGCCGCCGGATATCTGCGGATCGGGATGGCGGTGAGTGTGATCCTTGGCTTGTGTTTCATCCTGCAGGCGTTCCGGGTCAAGGTGAAAGCGAAACGGCTGGGGCGATTCGCATTTTTATGGAACACGGGGATGACGGCGGCTGTCCTGTGGTGGGCGACCGATACCAATATGGCACTAAACCTTTTAGAAGGACGGGAGAATAATTTTATGAACCTGACGATCTACAGCCATGTGCAGCTGACCGCAGCGGCCTACCTGCAGATCGTGCTGGCACTTCTGATCGTGCCGTTTTTAGGGAAACTGCTGGATACCCGGAAGGAGTATGCGGCGGAATATTACCAGACAAGGGTGGAGACGAAGGATACGGGGATCGGGAAGCGGACGATCCTTGCGTTTGTTCTGATCCTGACCGCGATCCCGGCAGTGATCTTTTTCGGGATCTTTTTCTTGAACGACCGGAGCGATTATTTTATCTCGATGTGTATCATCATCCTGTCCATGCTGCCATTTTTCCTGGTCTTTGAAAACCGGAGACCGCAGGCGCGGGAAGTGGTGGTGATCGCGGTGATGGCTGCCCTTGCGGTGGCAGGAAGGGCTGCGTTCTTTATGCTGCCCCAGTTTAAACCGACGGCGGCGATCGTCATTATCGCAGGGGTCGGGCTTGGCGCGGAAGCGGGATTCCTGACCGGCGCGCTGGCGGGATTTGTCTCAAACTTTTTCTTTGGACAGGGACCATGGACACCCTGGCAGATGTTTGCGTTCGGGATCGTGGGATTCCTGGGCGGGCTGATCTTTCGAAGAAAACGGGGAAAATGGAAACATTTCCGTGTATGGCTTTGTATCTACGGCGGGCTGTCGGTACTGATTATCTATGGATTCTTGCTGGATACAGCATCCGTCTTTATGGGAATGGGCGGAATCAATAAGGCTGCGTTTTTAGCGATGTACGCAAGCGGCTTCCCGATGAACGTGATCCACGGGAGTGCCACGGTGATCTTTTTAGCCGTGCTGGGGGAACCGATGCTTGCAAAACTGGAACGCATCCGGAAAAAATATGGAATACTGGAGCCGTAGGCTTTGGTATGGATTGCGGAGGAAATAACTACTTTATGTGTAACTATGAAAACAAAAACGAGGACCGGAGGGTACTGACACAGAGAAATGCAGCGAGATACGGGAAAGAGGAAACCGTAAGGATCCCTGCATATTATCAGATGATCGGTGTGAATGCCTTCCAGTCCAATATAAAAATGAAGAACCTGTTACTGCCAAACGGGCTGCAGGAGATCGGAACCAATGCATTCCGGTGCAGTAAGACGCTTCGGGAAGTAGCTTTGCCACACAGCATCTACCGGGTGGGAAACGGCTGTTTTGCGGAGTGTCCCTCCCTTCGTGTCGCGTATCTGTCAAATGGTCTGGAAGAAATTTCAGAGGATCTGTTCCGGGCTGACCGGCGGCTGCAAAAGGTTCTTTTTACCAGGGACAGTGAAATAAAAAGGATCAGAAAAAAGGCATTTTATGAATGTACGACACTGGCAGGCATCTTACTGCCGTCGAAAGTGGAAACAATTGAAGACCGGGCATTTTATAAATGCAAGGAACTAAAGAATGTCCGTTTTCCCAAAGGCCTGAAAAAGATTGGAAAGGAAGCCTTTTACTTTTGTGGTCTGGAAAGCCTGGAACTGCCGGATACGGTAGAGATACTGGATGAGAAAGCATTTTTTAAATGCATGTACCTGACAAAAGTAACACTTCCGGAGAGCATCCGGAGGATCGAAAAATGGGTCTTCCATGGATGTGCCCGCCTGCAGGTGCTGGAGATCCGGCATGATCCGGAATACATCGGTGAGTGGATTATTAATAAAGCCGCGCGGATCCGTTGCTACCGGGGATCGAAGGTAGATGCGTACTGCCAGGAGTCAGGCTTTACCGTGGAATATATAGAATAACAGCGTATAGGGAAAATTACAGTGAATACTACCAACAGACAGATAAAAAAACCAACAGTTTTTACACAAAGAATGGCCGCAAAGTACACGAAAGCGAAAGAGGGCGTGATCCCGGCGGGATATAAAGCCATTGGTGCAGAAGCATTTCAAAAGAACGGAATCGACAATATAAAGTTTCCGGCAGGGTTAAAAGAGATCGGAAAAATGCTTTTCGATTCAGCCGAAATATCAAAACTGTGGAACTTCCAAACAGTATCCTCCGGCTTGGAAACGGCTGCTTTGCGGACTGCCAGAATCTTCGATCCGTTACGCTTTCCGATCGTTTGGAAACAATTCCGGAAAAAGCGTTTTATGCAGATCGGATGTTAAAAAACGTGCAGTTTACAGAGAAAAGCCAGGTCAAAAAGATTCAAAAGTGTGCTTTTTATGAGTGCGCTAAATTAGATTAAATCCAGCTTCCTCAAGGAGTAAAAGAAATTGAAGAACAGGCTTTTACCGTTGCAAAAATTTGAAAACGATCTGTTTTCCCAAAGGGTTAAAAGTAATTGGCATGAATGCATTTTATTTTTGCGGCATGGAAAAACTGGAACTGCCGGACACCTTGGAAACAATTGATGTAAAAACATTTTTTAAATGTACCCAGTTAAAGGAAGTGAAGATTCCTGTAAGCGTCAGGAGTATCGAACGAGGAGCTTTTCATGGCTGCAACCGTTTGAAAATACTAGAATTCCGGCATGATCCGGATTTTATCGGTGAAGAACTTATCAATAAGTCAACACGGATCCGCTGCTACCAGGGATCCAAAGTAGATGCCTACTGCCAGGAACATGACTATATAACAGAGTATATCGAATAAGGAAAGAGTGTGGAGGAACATACAAGTGATAGATGTAGCAAAATCCAAAAAGAGACAGCCAGGGGAACTCCTGACAAAGAGTGATGCGATGAGATACGCAAGGGCAAGAACAGTAAGAATCCCGCAAACTTGTAAAGAAATTGAGGAAGAAGCATTTTTGTCCAATGGAAAAATGATAACGCTGCTGTTACCAAATGGTCTCGAACAAATTGGGGACAATGCGTTTCGACGGAACCGTTTACTGAGGGAAGTCGCACTTCCGCACAGTATCTGTAAGGTAGGAAGTGGGTGCTTTTCCGAATGTGAGGTGCTTGAAGCAGCCTATTTGTCAAAACAGTTGAAAGTAATTCCGGAAAATATGTTTCGCTCGGACCGACATCTGAAGAAGGTGCTTTTTACCAAAGACAGTCAGCTGGAAACCATTGAAGGCTTTGCTTTTTATGAGTGCAACGCGCTGGAAACGATCCTGCTGCCAGCCGGAGTCCGAGAAGTGGGGGACAAGGCATTTTATCATTGTAAAAACCTGAAAACAGTCCGATTTCCGAAAGGACTGAAACGGATAGGCAGGGAAGCATTTCATTTCTGCAAATTAGAACAGCTGGATCTTCCGGATACACTGGAAGAAATTGATAAAAAAGCATTCTTTTGCTGCAAGGAACTGATAAAAGTGGTCATTCCGGAAAGCGTACGAAAGATTGGAGCCGAGGTTTTCCATGGCATAGCAAAACTGGAAGTCATTGAGATTCGTCATGATCCGGAAGAAATCGGAGAAGATATTGTCGATAAACCGGTTCGGATCCGCTGTTACCAGGGATCCAAAGTAGATGCATATTGTCAGGAGCATGGTTACACGGTAGAATATATAGAAAAACAGTAATTGTAAAGGTACAAAGCAGTTACGAAAAAGAACAGAAAACATGTGAAGTGAGGAACCAGAAATGAAGTATCAGATGAATTTTACCACATCCCTGGACGATGTGACCCGTTTTACATCGGCAGAAGATTTACGGCAGTTTTATAAGGAACATGGCTGCAACGGACTGGAAGTGATGCCACTGCCATATTCTACATGGGAAGCACCGGATGCGTATCAGGAGGCCAGTGCGTGTCCACTGGTACAACCGGATATGGTAACAGGGGTTCACTGTTGCTGTCTGCAGGACTGGATGGGGCAAAACCGAGAAGACCTGATCGCACATTATCGGAAAGACCTGGACTATGCGTCACGGATGGGTGCGGAATATGTGGTCTTCCATGTGGTACAGGTAGACGGGGAAGAAAGTTTCACCTATCAGAGGAAACACACGAACAGGGAAGTGATTGAAGTGGCCGCATCCTTTATAAACGAACTTCTGGACGGGCAGGATTATCATTTCTGGTTCCTCATGGAAAACCTGTGGTGGCCGGGCCTGACCTTCGAAAACCCGGGAGATACACAGGCACTGCTTACCCAGGTACATTACGAAAAGAAAGGCTTTATGCTGGATACCGGTCACTACCTGCACACCAATCTGGATCTGCGTGATCAGGAGGAGGCTGTGGACTGCCTGCATCAGATGCTCGATCACCATAAAGATTTTATCCCATATATGAAAGGCATCCACCTGCAGCAATCCCTGACCGGGGAGTATGTGAAGCAATGGCTGGCAGATGCTCCTCACGAACTTGCTGAAGATCCGGCAGAGAGTTTTCGGGTGGTTTACGAACATATCTTTCAGCTTGATCGCCACGAACCGTTTACAGCCGCCGGGGTAAAGGGGCTGGTAGAACGGATCGATCCGCTGTATGTGACGTATGAGTATATCACTCGGAGCAGGGAAGAACTGGCAGAGTATCTGGAACGGGGACGGCTGGAGAATATATAAAAAAATATCCCGCCCAAATCATCCAATAGTGCGAACACCTGGAATCAGTGGTGGGATATAATTATTAGCTTTTGTAGATTATACCATCATGTATAGTGCGAACACCACAATCAAGTACATACACAGCATATCAAAAGAAGATACATTTTTCAACTAATAAGAAAAAAATTATAAGAATATATCAATTTTTAGCTACCTTCAAACTTATGCAAGATAAAATTGCAAAGTTTGAAGGCCTTTTTATTGTGGATTGGAATCTGTATTCGCTAATTTGTATGATTTCACGTATTTCAACCATATCTCCTTTAAAAGATATCTGTAAAATTTTGGAAATATGCAAAATGTGGAGCTTCTGAAAACACGCTACAATAGAGGAAAAGGAGGAACGAAAAAGATGTGTGTTGTTTTATCAAATATCAATATAAAGGGCGGTATCGGAAAAACGATTGGAAACGCAACTATGGCAGAAATACTGGCGAAATGCGGAAAGAGGGTGCTTCTGGTAGATAATGATCCGCAATGTAACATGACCGGGCTTTTCGGGATGATGACAGATGAGGAACGTTATACGATCAAAGACCTGTATATGTGTCCGCAGGAAAGACTTCCGGAATATGCAAGACAAATGGTTTATCCGACGAAATACGAGAATATTGACATGATCGTATCGGAACCGGGACACAGAGATACAATCTCTTATGTCGAACAGTTAAGAGACTGTGATACCAGAAGCATCCTGGCAAATGCGATTTCCTTTTTTAAGAAGGATTATGACTATATCATCATTGATAAAAACCCCAGTGCAGATATCCTTGCCACAAATGTCCTGGTGGCCTGCGACGAGGTGATTGCGCCGGTAGAAATGGATGGATTTTCTTATCAGGGACTGACCAATTTATTCCTGGAAATCCAAAACATAACATCGAATGGAGAACTGAATCCCTTTTTGACATTCCGCGGGATCTATATGGTCAAGGTGGAGAAAAACACCAACCTGTTCCGCTCTCTATATGAGGCATATAAAAAAGAACTGGGTGAATTTTTCCTGCAGGCCACGGTGCGAAAGAGCATCCAGGTGGCTGAATGCTCGGCAAAATCTATACCGTTGTTGCATTATAAGAAGCGGTCGAACCCTTTGGAAGATTATATCCTATTGATGGAAGAACTGAAATACATTACGTCCGATCAGGCCAGGGAGCTGTTGAAAGAGCATGCCACCTCGAAAGAATATAAAACCGCAAAAATCATCAGAAAATAGATAAGAAAGGAAAATAACCGTGAAAGAATTTACATTAGGGAATGGATTGGGAAATATGAAACCGTCTAATTTTTCTGCTGGAATCAATACGCAGCGTTTCGGTCAGGTGATCTATGTATCACCTGACCTGGTTGTTCCAAATCCGAAAAACAAATATGAAGTTACCAATATTGATGAGCTTGCAGACAATATAGCTGTATATGGACTATTACAGCCGTTGCTTGTAAAAGGTCCGTTTCCGGATAAAACGTATATGTTGCTTGGTGGGGAACGACGCTGGACAGCGATCAAAAAAGTAATGGCAGAAAATCCGAAAGCAGCAAAAAAACTGGAGAAAATACCTGTGGAAGTATACGGTCCGTCAGATCTGGATGAGATCGACGAAGAAATCATCATACGCGAAACCAACAGTCAGGCAAGAAATATGGAAAAATACCGCAAACAGGATGTATGGGAGCTATATGACCTATACAAGAAGAAACAGGAACGCGGAGACGCCATGCCGGAGAATATCATCAAAAGGATATCCGAAAAAATGGGAATCGGGCAACGGCAGGTGCAAAAGATTGTTTCTATCGATGAATATATGATCCCTGAAATGAAAGAGAAAGTAGAAGATGGCAGTATTTCCATCAACAAAGCCTCCAAAATCGCCCATCTTTCTAAAGAAAAGCAGGAAGAACTGTATAAAATCTTGGAAGATACCGGAACGATCGATATGAGTACCATACAGGAAATCGAGGCAAAAAAAATGTCCGTTCCGGAAACAGATGATTCTTTCGAAGCGTTTGAAAAGGCTCTTTTTCCGGAAAAGTATCAAGATGAGAATATTCCCGTTCAGACAGATTCTGAGGAGTTGGATGATTGGGATCAGGAAGAACCGCTGACAGAAGCACAAAAACAGGAGCAGGCTTTTATTGAGCAGATTTTGACCTGGATCTACAAAGTAGGGAACCTTCCGGAAATGGAATTTTACCAACGGAGCGCACTTGAACAGATGCAGCGGATGATACAGTCTATTTTAAAACGATAGTAGCTAGGAATGGAAAAAAGTTGGATCAATCCTGATCAGCGGTTACAGAAAACGTTGTCTGTGAACCTCTGGTGGGATGATCCAACTTTTTTTTCATAGTCTCGTGTTATTTTGCTTTGCTGCGGTTATCCATATCGCATTGCAGTGCTAATTTGTACATGGAGGGGTAAACCATATTACAAAACAGTTGTTTTGCCTGCTTCATAGTATCAATAATATCCAGCCATTCTTCAAAGGTAAACGAATGTTTCATTGATACATATGTCTTTTGCACAGCCTGGGAAGTCAGGATATTTTGCCGACCGTCCTCCTGTTTTTTTACGGGAATAAAACAGTTTTCTATGATGACCGTAATCGGAAACCTGTCCATGAACGACTGGTATTTTATCGTGAGTTTATAGCAGCGGTAAACTTCCAGACCATCCATTTCTTTCTTATCATTTTTTCCTGTCTTATTTTTCCATATGCCTTCGTATAAGAGGATATCACGGTTAGTCTCTTCCGGTACATCCGCGGTATTGTCTTCCTTTTTTAATGTCCCATTCTTAAAAGCGGTAGCAGCAGTGTCGATAGCAGCTATCAGTTTCCTGTTATTTGGATATTGGTCAACATTTTTTACAAGAAGATTCTTTGTACGCATCAGTTCAGGCAGGGAATCTTCATATTCCAATAATACATCTCCAGGTGTTTTTCCCCTGTATTTTCCCCAGGAAAAGGTATGTGAGAATGCAGCCTTACAATCCTGTGCAGATGGCTCTTTTTGCCCTGTACCGGATATCTTTTCTTTGATCTTTAGAATCACCTGATATACCGTGTGAAATGCACGAAAATGCTGGAAATACCGGTGGCGGAATGCCATATCAAAAACAAGTTCCGATTTTCTTGCCAGAGCCGCCAGATCCGTCGGCCTGAGATTTGCGGCTACCGCTTTATTGTTTTGGATCAATACAAAACTGTAAACAGAATACCCGTTCATCAGGCTCATGGGATTTTCCGGCAGTGGATCCTGATAGCCAAAGAGTGCTTCTATGGCAAATGTAGAAATTCCGTTCTTGGTATGCTTGATGTTATTCAGAATCTGTTTTGGATATTCCGAACTGTACACATTCGAATGATCGTTCATCTTTCTTTCCTCCCTTTTACACGTTTCTCCATATTTGAAAAATCACATAGACAATATGGAAGAAAGTAGACTAGGGAGTCCGGGATTTCTCCTGCCAAAAGGAAATCGCCCATATTAGGGGAGAAAAAGGCAGGTGAATGATTTGAGTAACGAAAGAAAAAAAGAAGTGCCGGAGAGAAGATCCAGAGCAAAGCCGTTATCCAGGCCTCCAGACAGGCAGCAGGAGGCAATTACACAAGTACGGCAAAAGGCACTTGCTGATCAGATGCGAAAAGCTAAGAAAGCAGATGCAGATCATCTGAATAAAGACTTGAAAAATATGATCCAAACAGACTTTTCAAAGATACCGTCTGTCACTTCAGAAGATAAAAATGCGAAAGATCTGATAGCAGCGAGAGAGCGGCCATCGCGATTGCATGTGGAAGATATCCTGACACAGCCAATTGAGGTGACCCCAAAAAGTTAGACTTTTATTGCGTAACAGATTTTGTCTGTTACG
>ERZ506964.101-NODE-101-length-56289-cov-7.315005_pt1 | contig 56289 bp, 49 predicted proteins | sample MGYA00512893_ERZ506964 | MGnify/ENA metagenome assembly ERZ506964 | reverse complement strand
GCCGAAAAATCTGACAACGCACCTTACGCACAAGCTTTGTGCGGTGTTGCCTTAGCAACTTTCTCTATTATACAACATTTTTCGCAGATTGAAAAGAGGGTATTTTGGAAATTTTTCAAACAGGACGGAATTGCCGTTACTTCGCACTCTGCCGCCGTTCCAGTTCTTCCAGAATCATTTTGTTCACCTTGTTGACATCGCCGCAGCCCAGTGTGATGACCAGATCGCCAGCCTGTGCATGGTCGCAGATATAGTTGGTGACCTGTTCGAAGTTCTGGTATTTCCGTTCGTCGGTGGTTTCCGGATCGCTTTCGTCCTGCGGGAACCAGACTGCGTTGGGAATTTTTTCACCCAGCTGCCGTGTGAAGATGTGATAGGTGTTCTTTTCGCGGGAACCCATAATGTCCGTCAGGACAGCGTGATCCGGAATGGACAGAGCTTCTGCGAATTCGTCCAGCAGCATGGCGGTGCGGGAGAAAGTGAACGGCTGGAACACTGCCCAGACCTTTCGGAACGGCATTGCCATTGCAGCTTTCAGGGTCGCAGTCAGCTCAGTGGGGTGGTGAGCGTAGTCGTCTACCAGCGTAATGCCGCCGACTTCGCCCTTCTTCTCGAACCGTCTGCCGGCACCGCGGAATTCTGCCAGCCCCTTTGCCACATCTGCAAAGGAAACGCCTACATACATGGCAGCCGCAGCCGCAGCAGTAGCGTTCAGCACATTGTGCTCACCGGCAACATGCAGGACGATCTCGCCCAGTTCTTTGTCACGGTGCATCAGCTGGAAGTGGGTTTCCAGACCGGAAACGTGGTGGATATTTGCGGGATAATAGTCACAGTCCGCAGTTTTGCCGAAGGTGATGCATTCCTTGCCGGTAATGCCATCCATAGCTTTGCAGGTGTTGGCATCGCTGCCGTTGTAGATAACTGCCTTGGAGGTCAGCTGTGCGAACTTGTGGAATGACTTGATGATATTTTCCACGGTGCCGAAGTAATCCAGATGATCGGCATCGATGTTCAGCAGCACGGCGATGTCCGGATAGAGTTTCAGGAACGTATCTACAAATTCGCAGGCTTCACAGGTCATGATGTCGCTGGAGCCGCTTCTGCCGCTGCCGTGAATGCAGGGCAGCTTGCCGCCGATGAATGCGGACAGATCTACGCCGGCAGTGAACAGGATCTGCGTCACCATAGAGGTGGTCGTCGTCTTGCCGTGGGTGCCGGCAACGCAGATGGCATTGTCATACCAGCTGGTCACAATACCCAGCAGTTCGCTCCGTTCCAGCACCGGCACGCCGCTGGCTTTGGCTGCGATCAGTTCCGGATTGTCTGCCATGATCGCCGCGGTGTGTACGATCAGGTCAGCCCCCTCAATATTTTCCGCACGCTGTCCCAGATATACGGGAATGCCCATGTCGCGGACTGCCTGTAGGGTTTCCGTTTCGTTGTTGTCAGAACCGGTGAGGTAGAACCCCTTGGTGTGGAGGATCTGTGCCAGCGGATACATGCCGCTGCCGCCGATGCCGATAAAGTGGATATGCTTTTTTCCGTTTAAAATGTCAATGTTCAAAAAAATCACCTTTTTCTTTCTTGCAATTTTCAAATTTATCGTGTATACTGATAAGTAACGTACTTCAAAGGAGAAGCGTTTGTGGTGACACGGACGTTTCTCCTTTTTTTGTTACGAAATTGAAAATTCATTTTCAATTTCTGCGGTGTTCCTCTGGAAACGGAATTTACCTTTGAAGTCAGCATGGTCCGTTTTCCAAATGACAGAACGGAGCCCCGCAGTATGTGGAGGAGGTCATCACATGGAAATCACAGATATTAAAATCAGAAGAATCATTACCGAAGGACGGCTTCGGGCAGTTGTTTCTGTCACCGTAGACAACATGCTCGCCGTGCACGACATCAAGGTCGTACAGGGGGACGAACGGCTGTTCGTGGCAATGCCCAGCCGGAAAGACGAAAACGGTGTATTCCGCGATATTGTGCACCCCATTTCTGCCGCCGCCAGAAAAATGATGGAACGAGAGATTCTGGAGGCTTATCACGAGCATCTCGCGTTAATGGAAGCCGAAGCACAGGCAGAAGCTGCGGAGGAAAGTCCTGAGGCACAGCCTGCTGCGGTATAAGTTTCCGGAATAACAATCTAAGATACCCTGAAAGTCGTCGGAGCTGCCTCTCCGGCGGCTTTTTTGTTTAGGGTGTGCTAAGGCAACACCGCACAAAGCCCGCCTGACGGCATGCGGTGCAATATCTGAAACTTACTGTTCCTTTTGCAGCAGCACGTAAGTTTTCAGCAGGGCAATCTGTGTTTTGGCATCGGGGATCTCGCCGTCCATGACCATTTGCACTGCCTGTTCCAGCGGCAGCTCCGTCACGTCCAGAAATTCTCCGTCGTCCAGATCCTGTGCTTCCGGAGCCGAGAGCTCCTGTGCCAGATACATGTGAATGACCTCTGTATCATATGCCGGTGTGGGAAAGAGTTTTCCCAGCGGAGTATATTTTCCGCAGGTTCTGCCGGCTTCCTCCCGCAGTTCCCGTCTGCCGCAGTCTGCCGGATCTTCGCCCGCTTCCAGCTTGCCGGCGGGGATTTCCAGTGTGACCTGCTGCATGGGATAGCGGAACTGCTTTACCATGAGGACAGTGCCCTTTTCCGTCAGGGGTACTACGCAGACACCGCCGGAGTGGTGTACCACATCACGCTGTACCTCCTTGCCGTCCTCCAGTTCCGCTGTGTCCCGCGTCACGTAGAAAACTTTGCCCTGATAGGTCTTTTCGCTTCCGGTTGTTTTTTCCTGTAAGTGCATGTTGTATACCTCCACTTTTTTGTTTAGGCAATACCGCACAAAGATTGTGCGACAGATGCGTTGTCAAATTTTTCGTCAGATGCTCTTTGTGCGGTATTGCCTTTCGGAAACACTGCATAAAGCTTGTGTTTCCTTTATAAAGTTTCTTCTGTGCCGGTGTTGTCTTCGGCAGGCGTTGTGGTTTGTGCTTCCGTGTTGTCATCAGGTGCAGTCAGTTCCGGCAGGATCTCCTCTTCTGCGGAAACCGGATAGTCTGCACAGCAGACGCGTTCCGTTTTGCGGCGGATTCCCATTTTCCAGCAGATCAGCATGTATGCGGCAAACAGGATAACGCCGCCGGCAGTCAGTGCCGCACCAGCGTGCAGACCGGGTGTTGTGTAGTGGAACGCAATGGTATTGTCACCGGCTTCTGCCGCTACCGCCATAAAGCCGTTGTCCACTTCTTCCACGTCTGCGGGCTTGCCGTTGACTGTGGCTGTCCAGCCCTCGTCATAGGGGACGCTGAAAAAGACCAGATTCGGGCTTTCCAGCGAAATCGTTGCAGTAAAGCCGCTGGAATCATAGCGGAACGAATCGCAGGCAGATGCGGCACGGTTGCTGCATTCCTGCAAGTATTCTTCTTCCATCATCTGCACATTGTTGTTGGAAATGGGCTGCATATAGCTGCCGTATTTTTCAATTTGCTTGTTGGAGAGCACCAGTGCACGCATGAGCAGATTGGTGCGGTAAGAAGTAGAGGTGCCGTCCCACATGCCCTTGGAAAGGTAGTGGTCAAAGGTGAAGCCCATCGGCACATAGGCGGTATTTTTAAACCGGTGGAATCCGTTTTCTGTGGTGTCATAGACAAAGCCCGGCAGGTCGCAGGTAGGCGTGTCGGCAGTGATCTTGCCGATTTCCTGCTGCTGGTAGTAATATTCTACAGAAAGCAGTCCCCGCAGAGCGTAGTAGGAAGTGTCTGCACGGGAGGCAACATCACGGGTGATACCCAGTTCCTTGTAGAAGTCCATGATCGATGCCGGAACGACACTGTGGAACGTCCGCATGCTGGGCAGCTTCCACAGCATGGGGTAGTTGTCGCAGTTTTCCGAAATGTCGATGCGGAAGAAGTTGTCCTCTGATACAGAAAGGGAGATCTCCTGTTCCGGATCGATTGCCTGATCGACGTAAGTGCGGGCACGAAAAGGTTCAAATGCTCCGAAATAAACCACTGCCATGGTGCATGCCACGCAGAAGCCGGTAGTCAGAGCCATTGCCTGTTTGAGGAATGGCTTGTGCTTTTTCCGGCAGCGGAGCAGGTAAATGGAAACCGCCAGACCGGCAGTGCAGATCAGCAGCACCAAGTAGAAGTGGAACGGATATTCCGCAAAGGAGAACCAGTGAATTTCATCGTCCTCCTTGGTGGGCAGCAGGGAGATCGCTGCAAATGCGGCAAAGAAGATAAAGCAGATGCGGAAACCGTATTTCCAGTTGATCTGCCGGTTGTCCAGGCTGTAGGCAGTCATTAGGGCGAGAATCAGAATGGGCATGTAGAACCAGCGTGCATAATACGAACCGTTCAGTGCATAGAATGCACTGTTCAGGATCGGCACACAGGCACAGACTGCACAGATCACAGTAATACGTTTTGCCCAGTGCCCGTCATGCTGCTTGAGGAATGCCAGTACGCCTGCCATGGAGAACATGGGCAGGTATCCGCCGATGGAAGCCCATTTTCCGAAGTCGGAGGAGAACAGGTTCGGGCGAGCCGGCACGTCGGGAATCAGGAATAGGCTCAACAGGATTCGCCAGATACGGGTGCGGTCGCTGTAAGCCACCATGTCCATGCCGAACAGGTGCTCGGAAACACGATTGTTTGCCAGAATCGCTAGAGCCGACGGCAGCAGAATGACACAGGCGATCATCACGCCAATGACTGCCTCCAGCAGAACGAGGAAAAACTTTTTCAGCGATGCGTGGAAATCCTTTGAGAAGCACCGCACGATGAAGTACAGCACCAGAAAGACCACTTGTCCGGTAAAGAAAAAGTAGTTGATCGCTGCCAGCAGTGCCACCGAAAGGGCAAACACGCCACGGCGGTTCTGGTTGACCAGTTCTTCCATGGCGATCAGCAGCAACGGAAAAAACGCGGTCACGTCCTGAAAGTGGTTGAAGAAAATGTTGAACAGCTGGAAGCCGGAAAAAGCATACAGCAGGCCGCCGATCATGGCAGCGTGAGGACTGCGTACAAACCGCCGGATATAGGCGTATGCCGTCAGAGAGGCGATGCCGTGTTTCATGCACAGCAGCACCGGCATGGCAAATGTTACCCAGCTACGGGGGAGAATGGTGGTCAGCCAGAAAAAGGGACTGCCCAGCAGATAAAAGGCATAGGAACCGATGAAGTTGACACCGAGGTCGGTGTACCAGTTCCAGCCGAAGCTGCCGCTGCGAACGGCATCATTTGCCAGATTGTAAAAGGGGATCTGCTGCGAATTGTAGTCGCCATAGTAGATGTAATAGCCGCCGTCTGCGATGATGATCGGCAGGATCACCACCAGCAGGCTGCCGAAGCCCAGCAGGAATGCCAGCAGATACCGGCGGAGTTCCTCCCGCAGAGCAGGGCGGCGAAGTGTCACTGATTTCATGAAAAAAGCTCCTTTGTCAGGGAAGTGATGCACGGATTTCATTTTACAGCATATGCTAGGTATAGGCAAGGCAATCCGCAAGCCGTTAGAACATTGTTTTTGGTGTCAGAAATACCACGTTGGTCATGATGCCGGCACTGGTGATTTCCAGCACACCATAAGACGGCGGGTTGCCATCTCTGGGGCAGGAAGCACTGCCGGGGTTCATCACGTAGATGCCGTTTTCATAGGTGCATCTGGATTCGTGGGTGTGTCCGTAGAGTGCAACATCGCAGCCGTTTTCCAGAGCCTCCTGTTCCAGATAGTCCAGCGTGGAGTTGACACGGTAGCGGTGTCCGTGGGTGGCAAGAATGCGGTGATTCGGTGCAACGTCGATCAGTTCCGTCAGAGGAGCATCACTGCCGTAGTCGCAGTTGCCCTTGACGTAGCGGAATTTGTCTGCCACTTCGGGCATGTTCCGGCAGAGCAGCTGGTATTCGCTTTCGCCGTCGCCCAGATGCAGAAACATATCCGCATCGGGATTGCGAAGCACGATCGTTTCAAAATTCCGGTAATATTGATGTGTATCAGAAATGACGATAATTCGCATAGGATACCTCCAAGAAAAATTCAGGCAGTATGTTGCCTTTACCCTTTATTATAACACAATTTCGGAGAGATGACAACATTTTTTTGAAAAGTTTTGTAAGCCTGCCCTGCATACGGATTCTTCCCGTATGCGGAGCGAACGCCGAAAGGAGCGAGGTTATGGAACGCAAGAATCTGAACCCGAAGCAGGTCGATCAGTTGTTGCAGGCAGCAAGCAAAAAGCTGGGCGTACCGCCGGAACAGCTGAAAAGCGAGTTGGAGTCTGGCAAGTATGACAAGGTGCTGAAGAACATGAGCCAAAAAGATTCTGCCATGCTGCAAAAGGTGATGCAGAATCCGAAAATGGTGGAAAAGCTCATCAGTTCCCCGCAGGCAAAGGCACTGTATCAGAAACTTTCCGGAAAGTAAGTTTTAGCATTTCCTTAGGCAGCTTCGGCTGCCGGTACATGAAGGGCGGTGAAAACGTGTGGACGATATGTTGGGAAAAATGGGAGCCATTCTGTCCGATCCGGAGAGTGTACAGCAGTTACAGGAACTGGCACAGATGCTCCAGCAGGAAACCGGCGGGGAATCCCAGGGACAGCAGGCTTCTGCGGAAAAGACGGAATCCGGCGAAGGTGGCGGCTTTGACATCAACATGCTGCTGCGGATCCAGGAACTGATGGGAGCTATGCAGAACAACGATGAAGATGCGAAGCTGCTGCTGGCACTGCGTCCGCACCTGAAAGATCAGCGGCAGAAAAAGCTGGATCAGGCGGTGAAACTGATGAAATTATACGCGGTATTCAGTGCGGTGCGGGAAAACGGACTGCTACAGGATCTGCTTTAAAAGGAAACAGGTTTTGGCAGGAGAGGAGGGAATCACATGGCACAGTTTTCTCAACAGGAGCAGAACGCAATGCGGCGGGAGGCGGCACGGCGTGCCAGGGAAATGCAGAAGCGGGTGTATTTCGGCAAACAGCAGGGATCCTCTCCCTATGCGGACTATCCGCCGGAGGAGCCGCCGCAGGAAAAAACACCGTCGCCGAAGACTGGTATGCCGCTGCTGGGAAATCTGGCACAGTTTCGCCCCACGGGGCTCTTGTCCGGACTGGACGGTGACACCATGTTGATTCTCGCCATGATGGTCATGCTGTACAAAGACGGCGGCTGGGACGGCTGCGACAAGAAATTGCTAATGGCTCTGGCGTATTTGCTCACATAAAAGGAGAAGAAAGATGGAAGAAGTGGTATTCTGGGGAATCTGGTCTGTGTTGGGAATTTGCATGCTATGCTATTATCTCCGGCGAAAGCGAAAGATTTTGTCAATGCTGGCAGGAGTCGGAAGCGGCTTTCTGGCATTGCTGCTGGTGCACTACGGCGGGAGATTCTTCGGGTTTTCTCCCGCATTGAATCTGCTGCATCTGGTACAGGCAGGGGTGCTGGGCGTGCCGGGGGTGATCCTCATGGTAGTGCTGCACTTTACGCTTTGAAAGCAACAAAAAAGCGGGGACACCTCACATGGAGATGTCCCCGCCTTTTATGAAACGAAGAAATGTCAGAAAAACTTACTTCAGTTCGATGGTTGCACCAGCTTCTTCCAGCTTAGCCTTCAGAGCTTCAGCGTCAGCCTTCGGGCAAGCTTCCTTCAGAGTAGCCGGAGCAGACTCTACCAGAGTCTTAGCTTCCTTCAGACCCAGACCCAGAACTTCCTTAGCAGCCTTGATGACAGCCATCTTAGCGTCGCCGAAGGAAGTCATAACAACGTCGAATTCAGTCTTTTCAGCAGCAGCGTTAGCACCGTTGTCGCCGCCAGTCGGAGCAGCTGCAACAGCAGCAGTTACACCGAATTCTTCCTGAATTGCGTCAACCAGTTCAGCCAGTTCCAGAACAGACAGTTCCTTGATATCTTCAACGAACTTCAAAACCTTTTCAGATGCCATGATAATAATCTCCTTTAACAATTAAATAAAACATTTTGCAGAGTCAAAATCTCTGCGATACTTATGCAGCAGTATCTTCGGACTTGCTGTCCACAACTGCCTGCAGTGTAGCAGCCAGCTTCTGGATCGGACCCTGCAGGGAACCAACCAGCTGTGCCAGCAGAACTTCCTTCGACGGAATCTTGGACAGCTTTTCTACGCCGGAAGCGTCATAAGCAACGCCTTCTACGTAACCAGCCTTCAGATTGAAGAAGTCTTCGTGATCTGCAGCGAACTTGCCCAGTACGCGAGCCGGAGCAGTCTGATCGTCCTTGGACAGTGCAACAGCAGTTGTACCGTGCAGAACTTCGTCAAATGCATCGATGCCCATGTTCTTGAATGCAAAACGCAGCATAGAGTTCTTTTCAACTACATAGTGTACGCCAGCTTCACGCAGTTCTTTACGCAGCTTGGTGTCATCTTCTACGCTGATGCCCTTGTAGTCTACCAGAACGAAAGATACGCTGTCCTGCAGCATTTCTGTCAGAGCAGCAACCTTAGCCTTCTTGCTTTCCAAAATCTTTTCACTTGCCATGAGATTTCACCTCCGATAGATCATGTATCGTATCAGAAATCGCAATAAAAAAGCACGATTCGACAGGGAACCGTGCACTGTATTTCACAGGTCATTGCACATTCCTCGGTTGGACTTACGGCTTACACCACCAACTGTCTTTAGAATACGATATTGTTGTTTGACAACTATTACAGTATAGCACATCTTTCGGTGCTTGTCAAGCCTTTTTTGCAAAAAAATCAAAATTTTTTTCGAGATGCAGATGAAACGCAAAAATCCCTGCCGCCGGAAACGACAGCAGGGAAGAAATTGCAAAAAACTTTGAGATTCTCAAAGAAAGCACTCAGACACCATACTTGCTGGTAGCAACTCTTACGCCAACGCCCATGGTAGAAGTAACGACGCAGGACTTCAGGTAAGTACCCTTTGCTGCAGCCGGCTTTGCCTTGACGATTGCTTCCATCAGAGTTTCGAAGTTCTGAGTCAGCTTATCTGCACCGAAAGAAGCCTTGCCGATCGGGCAGTGAATGATGTTGGTCTTGTCCAGACGATACTCGATCTTACCAGCCTTTGCTTCGGTAACTGCCTTAGCAACGTCCGGTGTTACGGTACCAGCCTTCGGGTTCGGCATCAAGCCGCGGGGACCGAGAACCTTACCCAGACGACCAACCAGACCCATCATGTCCGGAGAAGCGATAACTACGTCAAAGTCCATCCAGTTTTCCTTGGTGATCTTGTCTACCAGATCCTGACCGCCGACATAGTCTGCACCGGCAGCCTGTGCTGCTTCGTACTTGTTTTCCTTGCAGAATACGCAAACGCGAACCTTCTTACCAGTGCCGTTCGGCAGTACAACTGCACCACGAACCTGCTGGTCTGCGTGACGGGAGTCAACGCCCAGACGAATGTGAGCTTCGATGGTTTCATCGAACTTAGCCTTTGCATTTGTGCAAACCAAAGACAGTGCTTCTTCAGAAGCGTACTGCTTTGCACTATCTACAGCCTTGCGGCTGTCATTATATTTTTTTCCGTGTTTCATGATATTTTAATCCTCCTAGTGTAGTGGTAGTACCAGATTGCTTTCTCGCAGATCCGGTTAGCGGAAATTTCCTCCCACCGACGTTCGGCTCCCGTTAGTCAACGACAACGATACCCATCGAACGGGCAGTACCAGCGATCATGCTCATAGCAGCTTCCAGAGAACCAGCGTTCAGGTCCGGCATCTTCTGTTCTGCGATCTTCTGTACCTGTTCCTTGGTGATGTTTGCGACCTTGTTCTTGTTCGGCTCACCGGAAGCAGTGTCGATTCCGCAAGCCTTCTTGATCAGAACAGCAGCCGGCGGAGTCTTGGTGATAAAGGTAAACGAACGGTCTGCATATACAGTGATGACAACCGGAATGATCATACCGATGTCATTCTTTGTACGTTCGTTGAATTCCTTTGTGAACGCCATAATATTTACACCGTGCTGACCCAGTGCCGGGCCAACCGGAGGAGCAGGTGTTGCTTTACCTGCGGGAATCTGAAGCTTAATAAAACCTGTTACCTTCTGTGCCATACTGCACACCTCCATATTGTGGTTAATGGCGAGATGCTGTCACATCTCTCCCACCGGAACCGCGGGCGGTTCCGAATTGTTTTTGCATGTTTGCAATTAATCGTCCTGACGGATCACCTGATTGAGCTGCAATGTTGCGGCAGTTTCACGACCGAACATTGAGATCAGCACATCAACTGTACCGTCTTCCAGATGAATGGCCTGTACCACGCCGGAGAAGCCGTCCATAGCGGTTCCGGAGATCGTTACGGTATCACCGACAGCGTAGTTCACTTCGATGTTGCCGCCGATGTCAACGCCCATCTTTGCCACTTCTTCCTCGGAGAGGGGAGTGGGCTCAGAGCCGGGACCGACAAAACCGGTGGCACCGCGGATATTTTTTACCACATGCCATGTATCATCTGTGTAAACCATTTTCAGAAAGACATAGCCCGGAAACAGCTTACGTTCCAGTTCTTTTGTTTTTCCGTCTGTGATTTCTGTCACCGTTTCGGTGGGGACCTGAACTTCTAGGATAAGGTCATGAAGCTTCCGGTTTTCAACCACCTTTTCAATGTCCTGCTTGACCTTGTTCTCATAGCCGGAATAAGTGTGAATGATGTACCATTTAGCTGCCTCTGACATACGAAATCCTCCTTGTTCTGGTCACGAAATTAGTTAGAAAGTCCCATCAGGAACTGCATCAGCTTCAGCAGACCGGAATCGATCAGACCTACCAGCACAGAACCGATGACAACAACAACGACTACGACCAGCGTGTTGTTGAAAACCTTCTTGCGATCCGGCCAAACGACCTTTTTGAATTCCTTCTTCAGGTCGTTGAACCAGCCGGCAATGCGGGAGAAGAAGCCCTTCTTTTCCTTATCGCCTTTTTTGTTTTTGCCGGATTTTTTGGAGTCTGCGGATGCTGCTTTGTTCGCCTTCTTTACAGCAGCTTCCTGCCCGGCGTTTTTTTCCTTATCAGCCATTGCCTCGGACCCCCATTACTTTGTCTCTCTGTGCAGCGTATGCTTCCGGCAGAACTTGCAGTGTTTGTTCATTTCAATCCGGTCCGGATTGTTCCGCTTGTTCTTCTTGGTAACATAGTTGCGACGCTTGCATTCTGTGCAAGCCAGTGTTACTTTCACTCTCATGATCGGCACCTCCTGCTCGTTTACTTCTTCCGATATGCGGAAGCCGGCTCTCCTGCTGTCATCAGCAGTCTTCCGGTTCTTTTGCCTCCCTCAGAATCCGCATGAGGGCTTTCGCAGCAAACCGGACAGCAAGTCCGGAATTTGTGCAAAAAATAAGCCTCATGCAATGAGGTGATTCCAGTATAGCACATTTCCGGTTTTCTGTCAAGGCTTTTCGCAAAAAAAATTCCTTTTTTGAGAAAAAAACGGATTCGGAACAGCTTTTTTTTGAAAACCCCTTGCAGATTTTTGTAGATTATGATAAAATAGAAAATGAGGAATCTTCGCTGCTGTCTGTTTTGCCGGTTTTGTATACAGAATTTGGCGGCAGATCAGTTCTAAAATCCGCTGTATCCGGATATATAATAGTATCCGGCATGACACCGGTTCTTGCAGCGACAGGATTTGGGTTCGCTTTGCTTTTGCGAAGCAGGCTCTCACAAATCATAAAGGAGTATAGACACATGGCAAAAATCAGAGTAGCCGTTTTGTTCGGCGGCGTATCCAGTGAGCATGATGTTTCGCTGGTTTCCGCGGAGAACGTCATTCGCAGCATTCCGAAGGAAAAGTATGAGGTACTGTGCATCGGTATCACCAAGAAAGGCCGCTGGCTCTATTTTCCCGGCGACGTTTCGGAGATCTCTACTGGTGCATGGGAACAGAATCCGGACTGCACCGCGGCGATCCTCTCTCCGGATCCGCTGCACGGCGGCATCGTCACCATTGAAAACGGGGAAACTTATATAAAAAAGGTAGACGTGGTCTTTCCGGTGCTGCACGGCAGAAACGGCGAGGACGGCAGATTACAGGGCATCATGGAAATGGCAAGAATCCCCTATGTGGGCTGCGGCGTTCTGAGCAGTGCTGTGTGCATGGATAAGGGCATGACTCATACGGTGCTGGACTACAACGGCATTCAGACTGCCAAGTGGGCAAGCGTACACCAGCGTGACCTGAACAAGCTGAACGAAAAGTGCGTTGCCATTGCGGAAACACTGGGCTTTCCGCTGTTCGTCAAGCCGGCAAATGCAGGCTCCTCTGTAGGTGTCAGCAAGGCGACCGATCTGGAATCCCTGAAAGATGCAGTGCAGATCGCGTTCACCCATGATGAAAAAGTCATCATCGAAGAATTTATCGACGGCAGAGAGCTGGAAGTGGCTGTGTTCGGCTACGATGCTCCCATTGCATCTTATGTGGGCGAGATCGAGCCGGCTGCGGAATTCTACGACTACGACGACAAGTATGTCAACGGTTCCTCTAAGCTGTACATTCCGGCACGGATCACCGATCAGGAATCCGACCGGATTCGGGAAACTGCTCTGCGGGCATATCAGGCACTGGGCTGTAAGGGACTGTCCCGTGTGGACTTCTTCCTCTCTAAGGATGGCAGCATCATTCTGAACGAGATCAACACGCTGCCGGGCTTCACCAGCATCAGCATGTATCCGAAGCTGATGGAACATCTGGGCATGAAGCAGGAATATCTGGTAGATAAACTCATTGAGCAGGCAATGGAAAACGCCGCAAGAACCTGAACGATAATCTGAATATAGTTAGGGCAACACCGCACAAAGCTTGTGCAGGGTTGCCTTAGAGTCGTTAAGGAAAGGAGATGCTGCTCCGGACAAAGAGCAGCAGAGATGACACCATGAAAAATGATGCAATCGGCGTTTTTGATTCCGGTATGGGCGGTCTGACGGCAGTGAAAGAACTGAACGCCATTCTGCCCCATGAAAATATTATCTATTTCGGCGACACCGCCCGCATTCCCTACGGCAGCCGCAGTCCGGAAACAGTGCTCCGCTATGCCAAGGAGGACGTGGCGTTTCTGCGGCAGTATGCCGTGAAAATGATCATTGCCGCCTGCGGTACAGTCAGCTCTATTGTAGGCGACCAGCCTTTTGTAACAGATATGCCGTTTACCGGCGTGGTGCTTCCGGCGGCAAGGACTGCCTGCGAAGTGACACGCAACGGCAGGATCGGCATCATCGGAACACCGGCGACCATTCGCAGCGGCAGCTATGAAAAGGCGATTCAGAAGCTGCATCCGGAAATGACAGCATTCGGGCAGGCTTGTCCGCTGTTCGTGCATCTGGTGGAAAACGGCTATACCGATTTTCACAATCCGGTGACACGGCTGGTGGCAGAGGAGTATCTGGAACCGGTGCGGAAAGCCGGCGTGGATACCCTGATCTTGGGTTGCACCCATTATCCGGTGATCCGTGACATCATCGCGGATTATATGGGATCGGATGTGCAGCTGATCTCCTCCGGAGCGGAGGCGGCGAAGTATGCCCGCCGCTGTCTGGAAGAACAGGATCTGCTGACAGACCGGCAGACTGCCGGCGAAAACACCTATTATGTCAGCGACAGCACGGAGATGTTCATTGAAAATGCAGGACATTTTCTGCACCGGAATGTGGTGGGAAAGGTGTTCCGCTGCAATTTCTAAGAAGGGAGCAGGCATTTTTGGAATCTGTTCTGATTACCATGAAAACACGGCAGATCACACCGGACGGTGACGAAGAAACCGAACTGATGACCACCGGTACCTGTGAGATGCGGGACGACACGTTGCAGTTGTCCTATGAAGATACAGACGCAACGGGCTTTGCCGGCTCGACGACCACCATACAGGTGGCGAACGAGTCACTGGTGACGATCTTACGCACCGGCACGGCAAATTCCAACCTGACGCTGGAAACCGGCAGAAAGCACTTCTGCCTGTATCAGACTCCATACGGGGCAATGACTATCGGCGTACAGGCGAAGCGGCTGCTCTGCGAACTGGAGGAATCCTCCGGTTCTGTGGAAATGGAATACATTATTGATATGAATGCAAATTTCCTGTCGGAAAACACGATCACCATTCACTGGAAACGGCAGGAACCGCAGGAGAATACGAAAGGAACAAAGTAAACTATGGCAGATTGTATGAAGAGTGCCTCCGAGGCTCTGCACCAGATTCTGGTGGAGGGACTGGGACGGCTCGTAGGCGAGGGAAAGCTTCCGGCAGAACCGATCCCGGCGTTTCGGGTAGAGATTCCGGCAGATAAGTCCCACGGGGACTTTGCGGCAAATGTGGCAATGGTCAGTGCAAAGACCTTCCGCATGGCACCGCGGAAAATTGCGGAGCTGCTTCTGGAGGCTATTTCGCTGAACGGCACGATCTTTGCACGAGCAGAGATCGCAGGTCCGGGCTTTATGAACTTCTTCCTCCAGCAGAAGTGGTTTGCCGATGTCACGGAAACTGTCCTCACGGAAAAAGAAAATTACGGTAAGACGCAGACCGGTGCCGGAAAGCGGGCACTGGTGGAATTTGTTTCCGCGAACCCCACCGGACCGATGCACGTGGGCAATGCCCGCGGCGGTGCACTGGGCGACAGCCTTGCAGAGATTCTGGCGTGGACAGGCTGGGACGTACAGCGGGAATTCTATGTCAATGATGCCGGCAACCAGATCGAAAAGTTTGCCACTTCTCTGGAAGTGCGGTATCTCCAGCACTTTGACCCCTCTGTGGAAATGCCGGAAGATGCCTATCACGGGGCAGACATTACAGAGCATGCGGAAAACTTTATCGCTGAAAACGGTGACAAGTATGTCAACACCGATGCCAAGACCAGACGGGACGCACTGGTGGCATTTGCACTGCCGAAGAACATCGCCGGTCTGGAACGGGATCTGAAGAAGTACCGCATTGTCTATGACAACTGGTTCCGCGAAAGCACCCTGCATCAGAATGGACAGGTAAAGTGGGTGGTAGACGAACTGACCAAGCGTGGCTATACCTATGAGCAGGAGGGTGCCGTCTGGTTCAAGGCAACGGATTTCGGTGCGGACAAGGACTTCGTGCTGGTACGTGCCAACGGGATCCCCACTTATGTGGTACCGGACATTGCTTACCACTATAATAAGCTGATGGTGCGGAAGTTTGACAAGGCAATTGACATTCTGGGTGCAGACCACCACGGCTATGTGCCTCGTCTGAAAGCAGCCCTGACCGCACTGGGTGCAGATGCAGCCCGTCTGGACGTGGTACTGATGCAGATGGTCATGCTGATGCGTGACGGCGAAGTGGTCAAGCTTTCCAAACGCAGCGGCAAGGCGATCACACTGGTCACTCTGCTGGACGAAATTCCGCTGGACGCAGCCCGTTTCTTCTTCAACACCAGAGAGGCAAATTCTCATTTTGAATTTGACTTGGATCTGGCTGTGGAGCAGTCCTCGCAGAATCCGGTATACTATGTACAGTATGCCCATGCCCGCATTTGCAGCCTGCTGCGTGCCATGGCAGAGGAAGGATTGACACTGGAACAGTGCGACCACAGCAACCTGTCCCTGCTGACACAGCCACAGGAACTGGAACTGATCCGGCATCTGGCAGCACTGCCGTCGGAACTGGACGCTGCTGCCAAGGCATATGACCCGTCCAAGGTCACTAAGTATGCTACCGAGCTGGCGACTCTGTTCCACAAGTTCTATGACGTGTGCAGTATCAAGTATGCGGAAACGCCGGAACTGAAGCAGGCACGTCTGCTGCTCTGTGAGGCGGCTCGTCAGGGCGTTGCCAATACCCTCCGGATCCTGAAGGTGACCTGTCCGGAGAAGATGTGATCCTGCTGGCAGATGCCGAAAAAAACGGGAAAGATTACAAGCAGGTTACAGCAAAAAAATAGATTCTCTATGGAAAATCGTGCGAAAGCACAAAAAAGCGTAGCAATACTCGAAATATCCCATAAAGTTTAACTGCATATTCACAAACATCGTTTCGCAATGTGTTACAATTTGTAATATATTGAACAGGTGAATGCAGTTTGTGATATGCCCGCCGGCCGCAAAACTGGCGGAAGCCGAGATTACAAAAGGAAAGGAAGTTCCATATGTCGAACAGATTATTTCAAGGACTGGTTCACCAGATGCGGGATACCATCGACGCAACCGTTGGCGTTGTCGATGACACCGCGACCATCATCGCCTGCAGCGACCTGACAAAGGTGGGAACGACCAATGAGTTCGTTTCCCTCGACCTCAGTGATGTACATGATATTTTTATCCGCGACGGTTATACCTATAAGCCGTTTGGTTCTCGTGCAAAGCCGGAGTATGCGGTCTTTGTAGAGGGCATGGACGACACTGCTGCGAAGTATGCCAATATTCTGGCAATTTCCCTGTTCAATATCAAGCAGTACTACGATGAAAAGTACGATCGCAACAACTTCATCAAGAATGTAGTACTGGACAACGTACTGCCGGGGGACATCGTCATTAAGGCACGTGAACTGCACTTCAACTCGGAAGTCAGCCGCGTAGTGCTGCTGGTACGCATTGTATCGGCAAATGACGTTTCTGCATACGATGTCATTCAGAATCTGTTTCCGGATAAGAATAAAGACTTTGTCTTTACCATTTCCGAATCGGATATTGTTCTGGTCAAGGAGATCAAGGGTGCTGTGGACACCAAGGATCTGGAAAAGCTTGCCCGTTCCATTGCAGATACTTTGAGCAGCGAGTTCTACACCCGCGTGAACGTGGGTATTGGTACCATTGTGACCGGTGTCAAGGAACTGTCCCGTTCGTTCAAGGAAGCACAGATGGCTCTGGAAGTCGGCAAGGTATTCGATACCGACAAGGCGATTGTCAGCTATGAGAATCTGGGCATTGCCCGCCTGATCTATCACCTGCCGACCACGCTGTGTGAAACATTCCTTCACGAGGTATTCAAGCGGGGCAGCATTGAATCTCTGGATCATGAAACGCTGTTTACCATTCAGAAGTTCTTCGAGAACAACCTGAATGTTTCTGAAACTTCCAGAAAGCTGTTTGTACACCGGAACACACTGGTGTACCGTCTGGAAAAGATCAAGAAGCTGACTGGTCTGGACCTGCGGGAATTCGACCATGCCATTATCTTCAAGATCGCATTGATGGTCAAGAAGTACCTCTCTGCGAATCCGGCGAAGTTCTGATGAATAAGGACGGGGTGAGGGCGTGAAGCATCGCTCCGGCATAAAAGCCGCCGGTGCAGCGTGTGGCGTTTTGCATCGGCGGCTCTTTGTGCAATTTTATTGGTAAGGGCAGCAACGCAGGAAACTTGTGTGTGCTGTCCGGAAAAGTGGATGTCTGCGATCAACTGAAACGGTATTTCCGGCGGTATGCCGGAAGTGCCCAGAGAAAGGATGTGTGTGAACTATGGTTGAACTGAAGAACGTGTCTGTGACATACTCCAGCGGCGTAGATGCACTGCACAATGTCAACTTGAAAATCAATGACGGAGACTTTGCCTTTGTAGTTGGTGCGTCCGGTGCCGGAAAAAGCACCATGATCAAACTGATCTTAAAAGAGATCAACCCGACCAGCGGTTCGATCAGTGTCAACGGCTATAACCTGAACAAACTTCGGCGGCGGCGGATTCCTGCCCTGCGGCGTACCATTGGATTTGTCTTTCAGGACTTCCGACTGATTCCGTCTATGACAGTGTATGAAAACGTGGCATTCGTGCTGCGGGTAATCGATGCACCGACGAAATATATCCGGAAGCGTGTGCCGTATGTAATTGGTCTGGTAGGTTTGCAGGATAAGACATATGCCTATCCGGACGAGCTGTCCGGCGGTGAAAAGCAGCGTGTGGCGATTGCCCGTGCATTGGTCAACGACCCGCAGCTGATTATTGCGGACGAGCCGACGGGAAACATCGATCCGGAACTTTCTTATGAGATCGTAGAATTGCTGCAGGGCATCAATGACATCGGGACTACCATTCTGATGGTAACCCATGAACACAGTCTGGTGCGGCAGTTCGGCGGACGGATCATCAATATCGATCAGGGACGGATCGTCTTTGACGAAGTGATTGGAGGGAATCTGATCCATGAAAGCTAGTGGTTTCAAGTACCTGATTGGACAGGGTGTGGAAAACATCTGGAAAAACCGGATGATGGCATTCGCTTCATTCTGTGTGCTGTTGGTTTCACTGCTGCTGGTGGGTATGTCGGTGTTGTTTTATATGAACCTGACCTCTATGATCGGCGGCGTAGAAGATAAAAATGAAGTCATTATCTATATGGACGAGGGTACTTCAGATCAGGAACTTGCAGATTTTCAATCGGAATTGGCACAGATTCCAAACATTTCGGAGATTTCTTTTTACTCCAAGGAGCAGGCGTTTGAAGATCTGAAAAACAGCATGTCGGATTATGAAGTGCTGTTCGATTCACTGGGGGACGACAACCCGCTGATCGACAGCTATCGGATCCGTGTTGAAGATATTTCACAGATTTCTGCAACGATTACACAGGTAGAGGGACTGGATCACATTGATTCGATCCGTGCTCCTATGGACTTTGTCAACGTTCTGACCGAGGTACGGAAGATCGTGACTGTTGTATTCGGTGTGATCATTGCAGCACTGGTCGTTATTTCCGTTGTGATCGTTTCCAATGCCACAAAGGCGAGCGTTTTCGCACGGCGGGAAGAAATTCAGATCATGAAATACGTTGGTGCAACCAACTCTTTTATCCGTATCCCGTTTTTTGTGGAGGGTATGATCACCGGCTTGCTTGCTGGTGGCGTTGCACTGGCGGTCACTTGGTTCGGCTATGATTCGCTGGTCGGCCTGCTGACCGGACAGGTGGAATTCCTGTCTGTGATCGGCATGGGCAGCATCATTCCGTTCCGTGCACTGGCATGGAAGGTGGCTCTGGCATATCTGCTGTCCGGTACGCTGTTCGGAGCGTTCGGCAGTATGATCTCTATGCGGAAGCACCTGAATGTTTAAAACAATGCCGATGCACATCTTAGGAGGCTATTTTCTATGAGTAAGAAGAAACATCTGAGTCTGCGTTTTACCAGTGCGTTGCTTTGCATGACCATTCTGACAGGCGGCATGGCAGCAAACTGGACACCGATCAGGGATATTCCGGTATCGGCAAAGACGCTGGCAGAATTACAGGAAGAACGCAAGAGCAACGAAAAGAAGATCGCAGAGAAGCAGAAAGAATTGGATTCTTTGCAGTCTGATCTGGAAGAAAAGGAAGCGTACCAGAAGACTTTGCAGGAAAAGATCACCCTGCAGCAGAGCAATCTGGACATCGTTTCACAGGAACTGGATCGCATTGCTCAGTCTATCGACGAAACCACACAGGCAATTTCACAGGCGGAAGATGACATCAAGGTCATGGAAGCCGATATTGCCATTGGACTGGACGAGTTCAAGATGCGGCTTCGTGCCATGTACGTACAGGGCAACGACAGTTTGGCTTCGGCTCTGGTAGGTGCGACCGACTTCTACGACCTGCTTTCCAAGTATGAACTGATGTCCCGTGTGGCAAATCATGACAACCAGCTGGTCAACGACCTGAAGGACAAGCTGGAAACCTGCAACGCAAAGAAGGCGGAACTGGAAACAGAAAAGTCCGATCTGGAAAGCCAGCAGGAAGACCAGCAGGCCAAGAAGGAAGAATTCAAGGCGGCAATCGAGGATCTCCAGCAGACCTATTCTGAAACCGATGAAGCCAAGGAGCAGATGCAGCGGCAGAAAGAGCAGCTGAACGGCGATGTGGCAACATTGGAGGAAAACAACAAGGCTCTGGACGCAGAAGAAGACCAGATCAAGGCGGCAATTGCAGCGGCTGCGGAAGCTGAAAAGAAGAAGCGGGAAGAAGCAGCTGCGGCAGAAGAAGCCAAGAAGAAGCTGGAAGCCCAGAAGCAACAGCAGCAGGAGGAAGCCAAGAAGAATCAGTCCTCCGGCAGCAGCTCTTCTTCGAAAAATGACAATACATCTTCTTCGAACAGCCAGAAGGACAATTCCAGCAGCTCCAGCAGTTCGAACAGTTCTTCCAGCAGCAGTTCAGATTCTTCCAGCGACGACAGCGGCAGTGTTGCACCGTCCGGCGGCGGCTTCACATGGCCCTGCCCGGGATTCTATACCATTTCCAGTACCTTCGGCAACCGCTGGGGTACCACACACGGTGCAATTGATATTGCCGGCGGCAATGCCGGTGCAGCGATCGTTGCAGCAAAGGGCGGCACAGTCGTTCGTGTTGTAACCGGCTGCTCCCACAACTATCCGAAAAGCGGCAGCTGCGGCTGCGGCGGCGGCTACGGCAACTATGTCATTATCCAGCATGACGGTACATATTCTACGTTGTACGGACATATGGCATCGGTGGCTGTTTCTGCCGGACAGACCGTCAGTGCCGGACAGACCATCGGCTATGTGGGAAGCACAGGCTTTTCCACTGGTTTCCACCTGCACTTTGAAGTGCGTGTCAACGGCACCAAGGTGGACCCGATGAAGTATCTGTAATCAAAATGCATTTTTGAGAAAATGAAAAAGGCAGGGGTATGCGTTTGCAGTCCTCTGCCTTTTTTGGAAGAAAGGATTGTAAGTTATATGCGAAAACAATCAGATGCAATGCAGGAGGATATGCCAAAGGAAAAAACAGTGCCGGTGCGGAAATCGACACTGATCCTGCTGTTCTGTCTTTGCGGTGTGCTTGCCGTAGGAACAGGACTGGGCATTTATCGGAACTACGCCGGTAACACGGAGTACAGGGAACTCCGGCAGCTTGCTGCAACTGTAAAGCAGAACTATTATACCGATGTGGACGACGAAGCCGTTATGCAGGGGGCTATGAAAGGCTATGTTGCCGGTCTGGACGATCCTTATTCCCAGTACATGACCAGTGAGGAATATCAGGCTTATCAGACAGAGGAAGCTGGTCAGACCGTGGGAATCGGCGTAACGGTGACACAAACAGACGAGGGCTATTTGCAGGTGGAGGAAGTCAATGCAGATTCTCCGGCAGAAAAAGCCGGTATGCAGCAGGGCGATACTCTCACCAAGGTAGAGGGCGAAGATCTGGCAGAACTGGGCTACGCCGGAGCGCTGTCTAAAATTCGAGGCGAAGCAGGTACCACGGTGCAGCTGACGATTCAGCGGAACGGCGACACACTGGAACTGGACGTGGAACGGCAGAACATCGAAGTGACGACTGCCGAGGGACAGATGCTGGACGGACAGATCGGCTATATCCGGATCAGTTCCTTTAAGGGCAACACGCCGGAACAGTTTCAGGCGATCTACGACCGGCTGGTACAGGACGGGGCAAAGGCGTTGATATTCGACCTGCGGGACGACGGCGGCGGACTGGTGTCAGCTCTGGAGAAGATTCTGGATCCGCTGCTGCCGGAGGGCGAGATCGCCATTGCCACCTATCGGGACGGCACGACCAAAACGCTGGTGGAATCAGATGCCACAGAGTGCAGCTTGCCCATGACGGTGATCGTCAACGGCAACACTGCCAGTGCAGCAGAACTGTTCACCGCTTCGCTGCGGGATTTCGGAAAGGCTTCCGTTGTGGGAACGCAGACATTCGGGAAGGGCATCATGCAGGTGACACAGTCCATGCCTTCCGGCGGAGCACTGACACTGACGGTGGCAACTTATCAGACCACCAAGGGGGAGTGTTATCACAAGGTAGGCATCAAGCCGGACGAAATCGTGGAAGCCGGAGAAGATGCAGTGGACTACAGCGATCCGAATCCGGAAAAAGACCCGCAGCTGAAAAAGGCAATCGAAATGGTGCAGGCGAAGTGATTTTTAAGACAATACCGCTGGCATAAAATTTTGCCGCAAAAACGTGCATCTCATTTTTGTGTAAATACGTTCTGAATTCTTTTTGAACAGACAGACCGCTGTCCCGCTGCTGTGCTATAATGAAAGAAAAGGAGGCATCATCATGGAAACTGAAAAAAACAGCCGTATGCTGGAACTTTTCTTTCGGGTGCTGCGGGGAGAAACCATCTCTGTAAAAGCAGTGGCAGCGGAATACGGCGTGTCTACCAAGAGCATCGGACGGGACATTGGAAAAATACAGGAATTTCTGGCGGAACACCGCGACCTGATGCAGCAGGCGGAACTGGTGTATTCCTATAAAGATAAAGCGTATCACCTGAACTGTGAGGAGTTCCTCAAAAATAAGGAATTATTTGCATTGGTAAAGGTAATGCTGGGCAGCCGTTGTCTGCCCAAGGAAGACGTGCTGCGGCTGATTTCCAAGCTGAAACGGTTTACCACAACACAGGATCGGGAAAAATTTGACAAGCTGGTACGCAAGGAAATTTACCATTATCACGAAGTCAAGACGGACTGCAATTCGCTGATCGATACGCTGTGGAAACTGATACAGGTCATTGATGAAAAGCGACCGATCACCGTTACTTACTACAAAATGAATCGGGAAGCCGTCAAGCGGAAAATTAAACCGGTTTCGCTGATGTTCAGTGAGTATTATTTTTACCTGATCGCGTATGCATTTGACGATGACCAGTATCTGCCGAAGTTCTTTCGGGCAGACCGCATTGTGTCGATGACAGAGCATCAGGAACACTTTACGCTGGAACGGAAGTACGACTTTGACGAAGGCGACCTGCGGGAGAAGAACCAGTTTTTGTTTCCCGGGAAGACGGAGCGAATCCGGTTTGCCTTTTCCGGTCTGTCGGTACAGGCAATTCTGGACAGACTGCCCACAGCAAAGGTAGTGGAGCAAAACGGCAGAACCAGCATCATCGAAGCGGAAGTCAACCACGGACGCGGCATTATCATGTACCTGCTGTCGCAGGGGGCATGGATAAAGGTACTGTCGCCGCAGAGTCTGGTGGACGAAATGCAGGAAGAACTGCATCAAATGCTGGCATTATATGAAAAGGCATAGGAACACGTGGAGTTAGGGCAATACCGCACAAAGAGCGTCTGGCGACTTTGCACGCCATCTGCTTGCAAATTTCCCTTCAGAGCCTGTTTTGCATCTTTCCGCACGCATCTGTCGTACAATCTTTGTGCGGTATTGCCTTAGGGAAACACTAGACCTGACGGGAAATTTTCTCGTCAGGTCTTTTTTGATAATATATCATGAAATTACTACTTTTGTCATGAAAAATAGTATTATCCTTGTGAAAGGTGTGGTATACTAAAGATAATGAGTTGTTCGCATAAAGCCGTTTGCACAGAAGATGTGATATTGTTTTTCATACATTCTGTGCAGACAAATTACACAGAAACAGCGGCATGCTGTTTTCAGAAAGAGAGGAAATGAGTATGATGCGAATCAAAGGACTTCGGCAATGTCTGGCAGTGCTCTGTGCGGCAGTGTTGAGCATGGGTAGTCTGGCAGCGATGCCGGCTTCTGCGGAAGTGAAAAATCTGGTCAGCAACTCCACATTTGACAGCGGCACCAGCGGCTGGGACACCTATCAGGCAAGCGGCGGAAAGGCGACCCTGACTACGGAAAACGGTAAGCTTGCCCTGCAAATCGATTCTGTGGGAAAGCTGAACTATTCTGTACAGTGCAACTATGATATTATCCCCTTGTACAAAAACGGGGTGTACCGTGTTAGCTATGAGATCTCTTCCACCACAGACCGTTATGTGGAAGCCATGATCCAGCAGAATGGCGGCACCTATCAGGCGTACACCTGGAAAGGACTTGATCTGACCGCAGAACCGCAGACCGTGGACTATGAATTCACCATGAAGCAGGATTCAGATGTCATGTCCAAGCTGGTGTTCAACTGCGGACTGGAAAACGAGGAAGATCTGCCGGCACATACTATTTATCTGGACAATGTAAAGGTAGAACTGGTAGATGATTCCAACGTGGATTATACTTCTGTCCAGCCTTATGCTCCGTCGATCATGACCGATCAGGTAGGTTATCAGCCGGACGAAACCAAGACAGCTGTGTTCCGCAACGTGACCAGTGAAACCAGTTTTTCCGTCGTCAACGCAGACAGCGGACAGGTGGTTTATACCGGGGAACTGTCGGCTCCGACGTTTTATTCTTCCGCCGATGAAAACAACTGGACGGGAGATTTCTCCGCCGTAACAGAAGCTGGTACATACTATATCACCTGCGGCGGTCTGGATCAGTCGTATTCGTTCACCATTGGTAATGACGTTTACGACAGTCTGCTGGACGACAGCGTGAAAATGCTGTACCTCCAGCGGTGCGGCACGGAGGTGAAGGACAGCACATTCGGGCATGTGGCTTGCCATGACACGCTGGCAACAGTTTATCACACCAACGAAAAAATCGATGTCAGCGGCGGCTGGCATGATGCCGGCGACTACGGCAGATATGTTGTTCCCGGTGCAAAGTCTGTGGCAGACCTGCTGATTGCATATGATGCCAATCCGGAGTTGTTCAGCGACAGCATTGGCATTCCGGAAAGCGGCAACGGTGTTCCGGACGTGCTGGACGAGGTACGCTATGAACTGGAATGGATGCTGAAAATGCAGGACAGCCAGACCGGCGGTGTGCACCACAAGGTCAGCTGCGAGAATTTCCCCGGTTATGTGATGCCGGAAACGGAAACGGACGAACTGATCGTAACGCCGGTTTCCACCACAGCGACTGCCGATTTCTGTGCGTCGATGGCAATGGCATATGAATACTACCAGAAGGTCGACAAGGACTTTGCGGAAAAGTGCCTGAATGCTGCAAAGAACGCGTGGGCATTCCTGCAAAAAAATCCCAACTTTATCTTCTCTAATCCGTCTGACATTACGACTGGTGATTATGGCGACACTTCCGATATTGACGAACGCTACTGGGCAGCAGCACAGATGTGGCGTGCTACCGGTGAGGACACATATCGTACTGCGTTGGAAAGCATGCGTGTGCAGAATGGCATGGACTGGATGGAAGTGGGAGACTATGGTAATATTGCCATTCTCACTATGGACGGTGTGGATACGAACTCTGACCTCTACACCCGTGCAAAGACTTCCATTCTGAAAGAAGCCGACAAAATGAAAGGTCTTTCCCAGAGCAACCCTTATGGGGTGTCGGTTTCCAAATATAACTGGGGCAGCAATATGGGCGTTGCCACTTCCGGCATGATCCTGAATCTGGCATACCAGATGACTGAGGACAGCACCTATCTGGACACTTCCCGCAGCAATCTCCACTATCTGCTGGGCAATAACGCAATGGGAGAGTGCTTTGTGACTGGCTATGGCACGGTTTCACCGGAACACCCGCACCACAGACCGTCTATGGCCAAGAATCAGGCAATGAAAGGTATGCTGGTCGGCGGTGTCAATTCCGGTCTGGAGGACAGTGCTGCAAAGGCATACTGTGCAAATTCTCCGTCGGCAAAGTGCTATGTAGACCATTGGGAAAGCTATTCCACCAATGAGATCACGATCTACTGGAACTCTCCGCTGACCTGCCTGCTGGCGATGAACAGCACCGCAAGAACACCGGGACATGATGACATCATTTCCGGCGATGTAAATCAGGATCAGACAGTCAACACTGCGGATGTTGTACTGCTGCAAAAGTATCTGCTGGGAGAAGTTTCTCTCACAGAAACACAGGCAAAGGCAGCAGATGTACAGGCAGACAATACGGTAAACGGCTTCGATCTGGCAGTGCTGCGGCAAAAGCTGGTGCAGAAAGACGATAATACTTCCGGCAAGGACGACACCAAGGGCAATGAACCCAGTGCCGATGCGGAAGTACTGGCAGATTTCCGTAAGGGTGCTACCAGTCTGTTTGAAGCTTCGGACGGCTGGACAAACGGCAATCCCTTTGACTGCGGCTGGACAAAGAACAATACTTCTTTCGACAACGGCGTGTTGAATCTGACCATTGACAAGGACAGTTCCGGTCAGTATAACTATACCGGTGCAGAGTACCGTTCTCTGGAACACTATCACTATGGTTATTACGAAACTTCCATGAAGGCAATCAAAAATGATGGCGTGGTTTCCTCGTTCTTTACCTATACCGGCCCCTCGGAGAATAACCCATGGGATGAGATCGATGTGGAGGTTCTGGGTAAGGATACCACCAAGGTACAGCTCAACTATTACACCAATGGTGTCGGTAATCATGAGTACATGTACGATCTGGGCTTTGATGCATCAGAGGGATATCATACTTATGGATTCGACTGGCAGAAGGATTACATTACATGGTATGTGGACGGCAAGGCGGTCTACACAGCTACCAGCAATATCCCGTCCACTGCCGGCAAGATCATGATGAATGTATGGCCCGGAATTGGTGTCAACGACTGGCTGAAGCCTTTCGACGGCAAGACACCTTTGACTGCAAGCTATGAATGGGTGACCTATCAGAGCACAGCCAAAGCCAACTAAGTAAGCTTCATTATTCATCTCCATTTCTTTTTACAGGAAATCCGCACCTGTTCCACGCGGATTTCCAAACCCGCAGTTTCGGCTTCTCTGAACTGCTGATTCCAAGCAAACAGCCCCGCATTTCTCTTTCCGGAGAAGTGCGGGGCTGTTGTTTTATGCTGTTGCCTTATCAAAAATGAGTGCTGTCACGGAACTGCTTCCGGTACTCTTTCGGGGTCATGCCCACGTATTTTTGGAATACCTTGATGAAATAGCTTTGAGAGCTGAAACTGAGCAGGCTGCTGATCGAGGCGGCAGTGTGCTCGGTGTACTGGAGCAGGTTCTTGGCAGCTTCTACTTTTTTAATGGCAATGTATTCGCTGATGCTAAGATGTACTTCGGCCTGAAACAGACGGGATAAGTGCGGTGCACTCACTGCGGCAGCATCGGCAACGTCCTGTAAAAAGATACGGCTGTGCAGGTGAATGCTGATGTAGTCCATAGCTTTCAGCACCAGCGGCGAATAGCGGGTATTGTCTTGCAGCCGCCGCATTTTGCCGGTGAAATCCTGTATTGCCTGATAGTGCAGCACATGGATCTGTGCTTCACTGACGGCAGTGTCCGTTCGCTGAATGTACAGGTCGCTGAGATTGAACGCTTCTTCCTGTGGCATGCCGCCCTGAATGCAGTAGCGTGTCAGCATGGAAATGGTGATGACCAGATGATACTTCAGATTTCGCAGCGGGTCACGGCTCAGCTCGCCGTAGCCTTTTCCGCCAAGGGGTGTGTACAGCAGATGCACAGTGTCGCTGTTTCCAGAAACCACGCTTTCAAAAAAGGCGAGTTCTGTGACAAGCATTGCATGCTGTGTTTCTGCCTCCCGTTGGGCGGCGAGAAAATGGGTGAAGTCCTGTTCTGCCTGTTGGTTCTGCACAGCGGCGTATAGCTGCAAAAACTGCTGCATCTGCTCCAGTGCTTCCTGCTGCAAAACATACCGGCTGCCGGTTTTGGTGAGAAACCCTGCCTGTTCCATGGCGGAGAGCAGTGCCGCAGCAGGGATTTCCGGCGGCAGCAGTTTTTCCAGTTTCGGCAGAGAAGCAGGGCTTTTTTGCAGTGCTGCCAGAAGTACCTGTACTGCTTTCGGATATTGCAGCAGAAGTTTCAGATCCATGTTATGCCACCTTTGTCAGAAGCTGTCGCAGAACAGCCAGATCGAAACCGTTGATGCTGTCATCTGCCTGCAAATCAGCTGCCTTTGCCTGTGCTGCTGTCAGGGCAGTTTCTCCCAGCAGGTATTTTTGCAGCAGCACTGTATCTGCCAGATTTGCTGTACCGTCCCCGTTGACATCGCCGGTAACTGCCGGTGTTTCAGTTTCCAGTGTCAGCTTTTTCAGCTGCATCTGCAAGTCAGAGGTGGCGTAAAGGCAGTAGAGAGCCTGCTTCTGTGCTGCCAGTACCGGCTGGTTTACCATGCTCTGTGCAATGGGGTTGCCGGTCAGTGACCATGTGCCGTCTTTGTTTAATCCGTAAAGGACAAATTCTTCCGGATTCTGGGCGTTTACCGTCATATAGAAGTTCCCCTGTGCCACTGCCGGTGTCATCTGGAATGCCCGTCCTTGGACAGCTTCCGGCAGGGGAATATTTGTAACCGTGCCGGATTCCCAGCGGAAAACGTCTGTCTTGCCGCCGGAGGGAACGACCCAGATGCTGTTTCCGTCTGCCAGAACTGAAATCGTGCCGCAGTCCTGTTCAGAAAGCGTTGTGGTATTCCATGCTGTTCCGTCCCAGACGGCAAGCTTTGGTACATTGTTGTCGTTCAGGTCGTGGTAGCCGATGCCAATGCTGCCGTTTGCAGCGGCAATCTCCATGTTGCAGGCGTTGTCAGCAATGACATCTCCCAGCAGGGAAACGGTGCCGGCGGTATTGTCAAACCGGAATGCGTAAAGAACATAGGGGAACGAGCCGGTGGTGTAGGTCACGTACACGCCGCTGCTGTCTGCGGCAATATCGGCATATTGAGCCAGTTCTGTGCCGGTGTAGCAATCTTGCCATACACCGGAGGTGCTGTTCCAGCGGTTCAGGTGCAGGAAATACTGGCTGTCCTGCCAGAGCAGGTAGGGCGTACCGTTGGAGAATGCCAGCTTCGGGTTGTACATAGTGCCGGAAAGCACAGTGCTGACTGGCTGTAAGGTGTCGTTTTCCACACAGTACAGTGTGGCACCGTCGGTGTTGGCGGACAGCAGATACAGCTTGCCGTCATCGCCGGTCACCATGTCGTAGCCGGTCTGGTCTGCGGGAAAGTTCACGCTGTCCACGGTCTGCCACAACAACCGGTCGGATACATCGGCAAAGTCGGCGGAAAAGCTTAATGTGCCGTCACCGTTCAGCTGAATGTCATGGAGAGCGATGCCGCTGTTGGTGCCATCGGAATAGACCAGGGCACCGTCTGCAAAGGTGCTTTCCAGATCTGTGGAACCGATCGAATCCGGTGCGTTTTTGCCGCCGTAGCAGGAACGTGTCAGGTCACCGCCGCCGGCATTCAGCGTGGTTTCATCAGGTCGGAATACGTAGATGCCGTCAGTATCACTTCGATAGTTGCCCTGTACGGCAGTGTTGACACGATAGACTACCATGCCCTCGCCGTAGATCTTGCAGTCCAGTTCTTCGGAGTACTGCTTTCCGGGAATACGGTATTCCACCGCAAAAAATTCCGTGTCTGAAAACGGCGTTTTCAGCAGATAGAGCCGATCGCCTGTGCTGGAAGATGCCGGCTGTAATGTGTAGGTGCCGGCAGTGGTAATAGTTTTCGCGTCCAGCCAGCCGGAAACCGCGTAACGCTGATAGGCGAGAGGGTATTGCAGAAAGATGGAGTTGGTTGCCATAAGATCCCACTGTCCCACAGGGTTGCCGGAAGAACTGTCTTTGCGGTAGAGGTCGGGATAACCGATACTGTGCAGGAACTCATGGCAGAGTGTTCCCACGCCGCTGAAAATAGTGGAACTGAGCAGTGTGTAGCTGCTCATCAGGTTGATGCTGCCTACAGGGGTATCTCCAAGATACAGTCCGCCCACCTGGAAAGCTTTTGCCCAAAGCGGGTCACCCATAGACTCTGCCCGTCCGTCGATCACCAGTGTGATGTTGTCTGTCATGCCGTCCTGATTGCCGTCCAGCGGTATGCTGTCAGGAATCCGGATATTCTGCACCATTTCAATGGCGTACTGTTCATAATTGGTGTATTCCGCTTTGGAATTCTGAAGAATGTAGGGCTGGATCACGCCGTCGGAAAGCTGTGGGAAATAAGAGTTCACGTGCAGCTTGCCATAGGAAATGGCGTCGATATAGCTGGTGAGAGAACGCGGTGTGCTGGTGTCGTTGCAAATGGCGATCGCCGTGTCCGTCTTGTCTGCCATAAAGTTGTCTGTGTCGGCATCTGGAAACTGGGCAAACAGAACGATGTTGTTTAGCTGTTGCGTTGTGTCTGCTGCCTGTGCAGAAATGCTGCCTGCGGGGATTCCTGCAAACAGCAGGATCACACCCAGCAGCAGAGCCGGAATGCGTTTGTGTATACTCATAGTCATGCTCCTGTCTGACAGCTTTAGCTGTCCGTTGATATAATCATTATACCATAGTTTCCTGCACTTTTGCAAGAAAAAATGGGAAATTTGGCATAAATACAAAGGAAAAAAACGAAAAAATCCGCTGCGGGATCATTTCGCAGCGGATTTTTTTGGCGAGTACCTGTAAACTGTTTTTGAACGGACAAGCGTCTGTCTGGCTTCCTGTGTATAATAAAAGCATGGACGGAAGGGAAACGCTGAATCAAGTCCGTTTGGTATCTCCCTAATGCTCCTGAAAGCGATCAGAGAGCAGGTCCATGAATGCAAGGCAAAGACGTTTGTTGTCAGGAGAAAGATTTTGAAATTTTTCCAGCAGGATCGCATCATCTTTCGAATAATCTGTTTGACGGACAGTACCGAGAAGAATGTGATCCGGTGTGGTTTCCAAGGCAGTACATAATTTCAAAAAGACCTCCAAGCTGGGAATGGAACGTGCGGTTTCAATGCAGGAAAGGTATTTGTCATTGATTTTGGCACGTTCGCAAACTTCATATTGCTTTAACCGCAGCTCTTTTCGTCGCCTTGCAAGATTTTTACCGATTTGTTGGTAGTCGAGAATCATACTGCTGTACCTCCTTATATTAAGAGTATACAGGCATTTTTGGATTGTAAACAGTGTAAAAGCTGAAAAACAACTTGACATAAGAAAAAATATGGTATATAATAAGAATATGCATGTTTTGTGGCAAAAAATCCAATTGTCAGGCAGTATAGAAAACGGACAGGATCCCAACAGATTTTAAGGCAGCACAGGCTTTATGCAGTGCTGCCCTAGGGAAACACTGCATAAAGCTTGTGCGTAAGATGCGTAGTCAGATTTTTCGGCAGATTGCATAGAAATTCCGCAGGCATACTGCCGTATGGCAAGGGATTTCTGGGCAATATGACGGAAAATCTGCAAGCAGATTGCGTACAAAGCCGTCAGGCGGGCTTTATTCAGCGTTTTCCTAGATAATCAATCCATTTTGAGAAAGGGAGTTATTCTGATGCCATTAGTGCCAACCAAAAGCAGTCCACCCGTAACCAAGCCGAAGCCGAAACCGCAGCCGCCGCAGCCGGAGAAGCAGTCCATAAGCTTCATGGTTTCCAAGCCCAAGTACCGGCTTTCGGATCTGATCTTGTCGGAGAGCAACTTGGACGAATTGCAGACGGTCATCAAAGCGAAAGAATACTGGAACAAGGTATTTGTGGACTGGAACCTGCAATCCGTGATGAAACAGCGGAAAAGCCTGTTCATCAACCTTTACGGAGAGCCGGGAACCGGAAAGACCATGGCTGCCCACGCAATTGCCAACGCTCTGCACAAGGAAATGATCTGCGTCAATTATGCGGATATTGAATCCAAGTATGTAGGCGAAACCAGCAAGAACCTGACAAATCTTTTCCACACTGCCTCAGAAAAAGACATCATCATTTTCTTTGACGAAGCAGATGCACTGCTGAGCAAGCGTGTGACCAATATGTCCAGTTCCACAGATGTCAGCGTGAACCAGACCCGTTCGGTGCTGCTGACACTGCTGAATGACTATGAGGGCATGGTGATATTTGCCACCAACTTTATCAGCAACTACGATCCCGCATTTATGCGGCGGATCCAGTACCATATCCGGTTTGATCTGCCGGACAAGTCTTTGCGGGAAAAGCTGTGGCGGCTGTACATTCCGCAGGAAATGCCGACAGACCTTCGTATTTCCGAGATTGCCGAAAAGTATGACGGCGTAAGCGGCAGCGATATTTCCAATGCGGTGCTGAAAGCTGCCCTGAAAGCGGCGAAGAATCAGGAATCGTTTGTGAAGCAGGCGGACTTTGAAGATGCCGTTGCGGAGATCGTCAAGAGCAAAAAGGCGAACAAAAGCGGAAGCCCCAGAGATGTTAAGATTACAAAATCCGAGATAGTTCCGGAATCGGAAGTACCGAAAGATATTGTAAATAAATCAAAAGAATTTCAGGAGGTGAACTAAAATGATATTGTTTTCAGTACTTGCTGCAGTCGGAGCCTGTGTGGTTCTGACACTGTTGGACGCATTTTACGACAGTATCATCAAATGGCTGTCCAAGATCGGTGAGGTTGCACAGCGGGTGGTCAAGGGTGTACTGATCGGCTGCAAAACATTTCTTTCTGACGTGCGGAAGAATATCGGGAAGGAGATTTCCAAGAACTATTCCAAGGTCGGTGAAAAATGGCAGGTGACAGAGGTTTCCAGAGAAATTCCTGCGGACAAGATTCCGGACGAGATCTATGACAGAATGGAAATGGAAGACAGCGATTCTCTGGAACTGACAGAAGACATCGAAGCACAACTTTTGAGCAACTATCAGTGAGGTGAAGAAAATGGCTGGATTTTTTGAACGACTGGCAAACATGATCGATGAGGAAGTCAGCAAGGCAGGTGCAAACGGAAACACCGCGTCTGTCCCTGCGGCTGCCCCGAAGAAGCCTGTCACATGGAACGAATTCCTCGAGCAGACAGGTAAGGACATAGATCAGCAGGTCATCAGTCACGCCCGAAAAGAGGGCTTGATCTACGTGGGCGGCAAGTGCAAATTTACGGCGACAAAGTGTGAGGAAGACAAAGACAAGGAAACATTTGTTGTCAACGTAGATGCTGCACTCTACTTCAAGGATCAATTCAAGACGGAAAAGAATTTTCAGCTGTATCCACTGCACCGCGAGGTGAAGTTCAGCGAATTTACAGAAGATGCGGAAACGCAGGAACAGCTGGAAAAGATCAAGACCGAAGTCGTAGAACTAGATGTGGAAACACCGCAGATCACGGCACAGGAGGAGTAAGCTATGGGCTTTTTTAGTAAACTGGGAGAAAAAATCGATAAGGGAATCTCGTGGATTGGTCAGCAACTGAAAAAATTTGCGACGCTTGCTGCGGATTTTTTCAGACGTGTAAAAGACGGAATCCGTAAGTTTGCAATGATTATCGGCAAATTCTTCTCGCTTCTGGCAAAGTGGCTGGATACTGCTATTAAATACGTAGAAGCTACATTCCGTGTAATCGTTTCTGGTGTACAGACATTTTTGAAGAAGGTAGGAAACGAGTATCAACAGTTGTCCTATAACTATACCCGACAAGATGACGGTACGTTTTTGAAAAACACCGTGATAAAGCAGACGTTTGTGTCAGAAGATGAGATACCGGCAGACATCAGAGAGCAGGCACTCAAGCTGGCAGACGGCAAAATGGTGGATATTACAGAAACTGCGGCAGAAAGAGAAGAAGAAGCATGCACGCAGCTGGGTCTGAGTGCGTAAGGGGGAATGATCGATGCCGTTTATTATCATTGGTATCATTATCGCGCTGGTTTTGATTTTCGGCGGAAAGGCCATTGCCAAAAAGGCAGGTGCACTTGCGAAGAAAATTATTAAGATCGTGGTACTTGGTTATGCGTACATGTTTTACATGTCCCTTGTTGTAGGTTGGTTTGCAGACACCAGCGTTTTTTTGATGTTGTTGTTCTGCGTGCTTCCTGTTGCGGTATGGTTCATTCGCAGAAAGCTGACATTCGGAAGCAGAGTGAACAAGCAGATCACCAATTACATCAATTTTGTTTTGAATGAAGATACGACAGGAAAAACCATTCTGTTGAGTGACTTCTTGGCTCTGGATACCACCAAAAAGCTGATGAATGAACGGAAACAGGTAGACGATAAGCCGGTTTCGCAGTACATCAGCCAGCAGTTCGATCAGATTTTCTACAGTACGCTCCGCAGCAGAATCCAAGAGGACAAAATTGACCAGAACGAAAGAATTTACTTTTACTGGGAGTACTATAAGTTTCTCGATTATCTGGAATGCTGCAACGTAGAACTTGCCGATTACATTGACAAGGTCAGTGCCGTAGATATGAGTTATATTTATGTTTCTGGTCTGGCATTCTTCAGCAGCAAGATTCTGGACAAGATCACGGAAAGCTTCCTGCCCTTTGTAGAGTCGGTTCCGGAACTGAAAGATGCTCCGTTCTCGACGTATACACTGAAAAACAAAGCGTATCAGGTGGGCTTTCTGGATCCGTATATAAAGGAATCCACATTGCAGGCTTTTGATGATGATCCGGATTTGTACAAAGACGATTTTTCCGATCTGTATCACAACATACTGGATTTTGAGATTGGAAACTGCATTGAGCAGAAAGAAATCGTTCACTCCACAATGCATGCACAAGAAGATGATGACGACGAAGAATATTTCGAACTGAACCACGCAAGTCCGGACGGCATCGAAGAATACGGAAGCGAGATCGAGGCACACAGAATTGCCATGGAAGATGATGAGGACGACCTCGACATGCTGGAAGGCTGTGCCGCATAAAAATCTGTTTTGTACAGGCTCTTAAAAACCAAAAATCCCAGTCGCAAATAAAATGCGGCTGGGATTTTTTGATGGCAGCACCGTATAAAGCCGTTAGACTAGGAAAATGTATACCACTTTTGCAGCTTTTCCCGATAGGCGTTGACGATCGGGTTTTGATTCGGGTTGTCAAGGAGAAACCGATAGAGGTCTTCTTTTGTGATCACATGGATATGCGGGCTGTTCTTGCCCGAATCAGTAACTGCAATGCCGGAAAAAAGATAGATTTTCCAGTAGGTATCCGTATCGGAACTGTAATCGTCAGCGTGGATTTCTTCCTGATTCTTGACCTGACAGGTGATTCTTCTGATTTTTCCGCTTTCCTTTTCCATGCCCAGCAGCTCGAATTCATACTTCGGCGTGTTTCGTTTGCAGCTGGAGGGGAGCAGGCAGAAGTTCGATTTCTTGTTGTTCTCGTTATTCTCGTCGTTCTTGTTGTCCTCGTTGTTCTTATCGAGAATCCACATGGCTGTAAGGTCTTCCAGTTCATCGGGATTCATAGCCTTGCAGAAATTCTCGGCGTGAATCGGAATCTTTTCGTATGTCGTCTGTGTCGCAGCACTGTACAAGATGTCCGCCAGTTTTTGCAAGTCCGTGTCCGCGATTCGTCTGATGGTCTGCTGCCGCCGCTGGGAAAACCGCCCGACTACTGCCGACGGCACATCTGAAATCGGATACCACTTTTCCACACGGCATGCCCATGACAACAGATTAGACGGCATTTCCGCTTCTTTGGCGTTATGGTATGTTTCAAAATCAACAGTATCTTCGGTCAGCCACTGTGCGGTTGTTTTCACTTTTGCAATATAATATTTGGCGTTTCGATCTCGGAAAAGTACAAGATCTCCTGCCTGAATGTTCTGATAGGCGTGATATGCTGTTTTGGAAACATTCCCAGAGCCGGTCTCCAGCCATTTCTGCTGATATTCTTCGTAGTCGGGCATGGGTTCACCGGCGGGATAGGCGTTATCATCGATATTCCACCCCATGCCGAAAAGGTTGTTCCGGATACAGTCCTTCTGAAAATTCAGAACAATGTTTTCGTTTCGCTTCTTCGGTGAGAAAGGTTTGATTTGAATGATCCAGTACTCCATAAAAGTCCTCCTGTTCTGTGTTCTCTTGGATATATCTTTATGTTACCATGTGATTTGTGAAAATTCTACATGGAAATTGTAAAATCAGAGATTTGCAGAACATCTCTATAAGAAATCATTCTTCTGTGAAAAGAATAATAGCACAATTTCTTAGAAAATAGCATCATCTCTAATTGATTTTTTCCAGATATGTGATAAAATATAGGTGTGATTAATGATACAATAGGCTGGAGAAGCGAATATGAGGTATGCTTTCTCGAAAATAAGGGAAACACTGCATAAAGCTTGCAAGCAGATTGCATGCAAAGCCGACAGGCGGGATTTATGCAGTGTTTCTATAAGAGGGAATGGAGAACAGAGAACGGCTCTCAAGTGGGAGAGGCTGTTATAGTTCGGAGCGATGCCGCAGGGACAATTGCAGTTGTCTTTGCGGCTTTGCTTTTTTGCTTGCAAGGCTGTTTTTGACAAGGGAACAGCTGTTTCCGGCTGACTTGCACTTTTCTTCTCACAGCAAAAGGAAACGGAACTTTCAAAAATCAAGTGCAGTGGAATTTCTGAAAAAATCTGCGGCATTTCCTTTTTTATAAAAGAAAAAAATCGGTGTTTTTCTTGCTTTTTTCGGAAAAATCGAAAAAAACCTATTGACAAAGCCGGCGGAATGGTCTATAATGAATACTAGCAAAAGCGATTAGAGGATCGCAAAATGAAGGAAAGCAATGACGCTTTATGGAAAGAAACAGGATGTTTCTTTTCATAAGGCGTTTTTTTGTTATTTTGCACATCTTGCAAAGGAGAAGTGACTATGGATAACTACAGAAACCAAGAGCCGTTTGCAAAGAACGGCTTGTATGACCCTCGTTTTGAACACGAGAACTGCGGTATCGGTGCGGTTGTCAACATGGACGGCACATCGGACCGGAAAGTGGTGGACAGTGCACTCCGAATTGTAGAAACACTGGAGCACAGAGCCGGTAAAGATGCCGAGGGCAAGACGGGTGACGGCGTAGGCATTCTGCTGCAGATCTCTCACACTTATTTTTCGAAAGTGGCAAAAGAAGCTGGAATCCAGATCGGCGGCAAACGGGAATACGGTATCGCCATGTTCTTCTTCCCGCAGACCAAGGAAAAATACGAAAAGGCAATGCAGACTTTTGAGGAAGTGCTGAAAGAGGAACATTTGGAATTTCTGGGCTGGCGTGAAGTACCGGTAGATCCGGACGTTCTGGGCACCAAGGCTCTGGACAGCATGCCGCACATCATGCAGGCATTCATCAAGAAGCCGGACGACTGTGAAAAGGGTCTGGAATTCGACCGGAAGCTGTACATCGCCCGCATGGTATTCGAAAAGCGGGACAGCGAAACCTATGTGGTATCCTGCTCCAGCCGTACCATTGTATATAAAGGTATGTTTTTGGTCAAGCAGCTGCGTCTGTTCTACCACGACCTGAATAGTCCGGATTATCATTCGGCGATCGGTATCGTACACTCCCGTTTCAGCACCAACACTAACCCCAGCTGGCAGCGTTCACACCCGAACCGCATGATGGTGCACAACGGTGAGATCAACACCATTACCGGTAACGTGGATAAGATGCTGAGCCGTGAAAATATTCTCCACTGCAAGGCACTGGACGACCGCATGAAGGATATTTTCCCGATGCTGGACGTTCGGGGTTCCGACTCTGCCCGTCTGGACAATACCTTGGAATTCATGACCATGTCCGGCATGGATCTGCCGCTGGCAGTGATGATGACCATTCCGGAACCGTGGCAGCATATCCCCACCATGAGCCGTGAAAAGCGTGCGTTCTATCAGTACTACGCAACCATGATGGAACCGTGGGACGGTCCGGCTTCGATCATTTTCTCCGACGGCGACATCATGGGTGCAGTGCTGGACAGAAACGGTCTGCGTCCGTCCCGTTATTATGTGACCGATGACGGATGTCTGATCTTGTCCTCGGAGGTCGGTGCACTGGACGATATTCCGGCAGAAAAGATCGTCAAGAAAGAAAGACTGCACCCCGGAAAGATGCTGCTGGTGGATACCGTCAAAGGCAAGCTGATCGACGACGAAACCATTAAGAATTTCTATGCAAAGCGTCAGCCTTACGGCGAATGGCTGGATCACAACCTGTTCAGCCTGAGCGAACTGAAAGTTCCCAACAAGCGTCCGTTCCGTCATGGCGGAAAGGAACTGCTCCGGTTACAACGTGCATTCGGCTATACTTATGAGTCCCTGTATCATGTTATGGTGCCTATGGCACTGAACGGCGGAGAACCGACTTCGGCAATGGGTGCAGATACTCCGATTCCTGCAATGTCCAAGAAGAATCCGCCGCTGTTTGATTACTTCAAGCAGATGTTCGCACAGGTCACCAACCCGCCGATCGACTCCATTCGGGAATCTGTTATCACCGATACCACCGTTTATCTGGGCGTATCCGGCAACATTCTGGAAGAAGACGAACGGAACTGCCGTGTACTGAAAGTCAACAACCCGATCCTCACCAATCTGGATATGATGAAGATCCGCGGCATGGACATTGACGGACTGAAAACCGCAGACATTTCCATGCTGTATACCAAGGACGTTTCTCTCCATGATGCCATTGAAAACCTGTATCAGCAGGCAGAGGAAGCACACGCCAAGGGTGCAACGATTCTGATTCTGACCGACCGTGGTGTCGATCACGACCACTTGGCGATCCCGTCGCTGCTGGCAGTGGCTGCACTGGAAACCTATCTGGTACGTACCAGAAAGAATACTGCAATTTCTCTGATTATCGAAACTGCAGAGCCTTGTGAAGTACATCATTTCGCAACCCTGCTGGGCTTCGGTGCAAGTGCAGTCAATCCGTATCTGGCACTGGATTCCCTGTATGACATGATCAACCGCGGTCTGGTGGATAAGGACTATTCGCAGGCAAGCAAGGCATATATTGACGCACTGGTTTCCGGTATCGTCAAGATCGCTTCGAAAATGGGTATCTCCACCATTCAGTCCTATCAGGGCTCCAAAATTTTCGAGGCACTGGGCATCAGCGAGAGCGTTATGAACGAGTATTTTCCGGATACGGTCAGCCGCGTGGGCGGTATCGATCTGGACGATATTGCAAAACGCAGCATGACCATGCACGAGAGTGCCTTTGACCCCAACGATCTGGGAATGGACGAGGGACTTCGCAGCGTGGGCTGGCACAAGGAACGGAGCAATCAGGAAGAACACCTGTACAATCCGGAAACCATTCACCTGCTCCAGCAGGCAACATGGCGGGACGATTACAATCTGTTCAAACAGTATACCGCCTGTGTCAATGCCGAAGACCGACACATCACGCTCCGCAGCACGCTGGACTTCAAGTTCGCAGAGGACGGCGGCATTCCTATGGAGGAAGTGGAAAGCGTAGAATCCATTATGCGTCGCTTTAAGACGGGTGCGATGTCTTACGGTTCCATTTCACAGGAAGCCCACGAGTGCATGGCAATTGCCATGAACCGTATCGGCGGCAAGTCCAACAGCGGTGAGGGCGGCGAAGATCTGGAACGTATTGTCACCGCAGGCAGTGCTGTCGATAAGTGCTCGGCAATCAAGCAGGTGGCTTCCGGACGTTTCGGCGTTACCTCGAAGTATCTGACCTCCGCCAAGGAGATCCAGATCAAAATGGCACAGGGTGCAAAGCCTGGTGAGGGCGGACATCTGCCGGCAAAGAAAGTGTACCCATGGATCGCCAAGACCAGACATTCCACACCGGGTGTGGCTCTGATCTCACCGCCGCCGCACCACGATATTTACTCTATCGAAGATCTGGCACAGCTGATCTACGACCTGAAAAATGCCAACAAAAAGGCTCGTATCTCCGTGAAGCTGGTTTCCGAAGCCGGTGTCGGCACCATTGCAGCCGGCGTTGCCAAGGCTGGTGCAGGAGTCATCCTGATTTCCGGTTATGACGGCGGTACCGGTGCGGCTCCGGGCAGCTCCATTCACAATGCTGGTCTGCCGTGGGAACTGGGTCTGGCAGAAACACACCAGACGCTGATCCAGAACAATCTGCGTTCCAAGGTTGTCATTGAGGCAGACGGAAAAATGATGAGCGGACGTGACGTGGTCATTGCCGCAATGCTGGGTGCAGAAGAATATGGCTTCGCAACGGCTCCGCTGGTAACAATGGGCTGCGTGATGATGCGTGTCTGCAATCTGGATACCTGTCCGGTAGGCGTTGCCACACAGAATCCGGAACTGCGGAAGCGTTTCCGCGGCAAGCCGGAATATGTCATCAACTTTATGCGGTTTATGGCACAGGAAATGCGGGAATACATGGCAAAGCTGGGAATCCACACCGTAGATGAACTGGTGGGACGTTCTGATCTGCTGGTACAGAAGCAGTATCCGGCAGGCACGCACGAGAGCAAGATCGATATGTCTAATATCCTCACCAATCCCTATGCCAAGGAAGAAAGTGATGTCAAGATGCACTTCGTGCCGGAAGACGTTTTCGATTTCAAGCTGGATAAGACCATCGATGAAACCGTGATTATTCCGGAAATGAAAGAAGCACTGGCAAAGAAGCAGAAGAAAGAGATCCGTATCAATGTCAGCAACCTGAACCGTGCACTGGGCACGCTGTTCGGGGCAGAGATCACACGGAAATATTATAATACACTGGAAGACGACACCTTTGTGGTACATTGTGCCGGTGCCGGCGGACAGAGCTTCGGTGCGTTCATTCCGAAGGGTCTGACACTGGCTCTGGAAGGGGACAGCAACGACTATTTCGGCAAGGGCTTGTCCGGCGGTAAGCTGGCAGTGTTCCCGCCCAAGGGTTCCAAGTTCAAGGAAGACGAAAACATCATCATCGGCAACGTGGCACTGTTCGGTGCGACCAGCGGTAAGGCATTCATCAACGGCGTGGCAGGCGAACGTTTCTGCGTCCGCAACTCCGGTGCTTCTGTCGTAGTAGAAGGTGTCGGCGAACACGGCTGTGAGTACATGACCGGCGGCTGTGCAGTCATTCTGGGCGAAGTGGGCAAGAACTTTGCCGCAGGTATGAGCGGCGGTATTGCCTATGTACTGGATCGGGAAAATGACTTGTACACCAAGCTGAACAAGTCGCTGGTAGGCTTTGGTGCAGTTACCAAGCCGGAAGATGTGGCACAGCTGAAAGGTCTGATCGAAGAACACGTGGCATGGACTGATTCCAAGCTGGGCAAGAAGATTCTGAAGAATTTCGACACCTACCTGCCGCACTTCAAGAAGATCGTACCCCATGATTATGCAAAGATGTTGGACAGCATTGCAGAATTTGAGGCAGAAGGCATGAGCCGTGAAGAAGCACAGATCGAGGCATTTTATGCCAACACGAGAAATTAACAGGAGGAGCTATCATGGGAAAATCAACTGGATTTCTCGAATATGAGAGAGTCGAAAATGCTGGACAGGAACCGCTGGAACGAATTAAGACCTATCGGGAATTTCATACCCCGATTTCCGACGAAGAACGCCGGAAACAGGGTGCCCGCTGTATGGACTGCGGTGTCCCGTTCTGTCAGGCAGGCAAGCCGATCTTTGGCATGGTTTCCGGCTGCCCGCTGAATAACCTTTGTCCGGAGTGGAACGACATGGTCTACAACGGCTTCTGGGAAGAAGCTGCGGACCGGCTGCTGCTGACCAACTGTTTTCCGGAATTCACCTCCCGTGTTTGTCCGGCACTGTGTGAAAAGGCATGTACCTGCGGTCTGAACGGCGATCCGGTCACCGTCAAGGAAAACGAATACGCCATTATCGAAAAGGCATTTGCCAGCGGACACATCAAGGCAAATCCGCCGAAAGTCCGCACCGGCAAGCGTGTGGCAGTGGTCGGTTCCGGTCCGTCCGGTCTGGCGGCAGCATTGCAGCTGAACAAGCGTGGACATCATGTGACAGTATTCGAACGGGAAGACCGTGTAGGCGGTCTGCTGATGTACGGAATCCCGAACATGAAGCTGGAAAAAACTGTAGTACAGCGGCGTGTGGACATGATGCAGGAAGAGGGCGTAGAGTTCCGCACCAGCGTAGATGTGGGCAAGGACATTTCTGCGGAGCAGCTGCTGAAAGAGTATGATGCAGTCATTCTGGCGTGTGGTTCTTCGAATCCGAGAAACATCAACGCAGACGGTCGGGACGCAGACGGCATTTACTATGCGGTGGACTTCCTGAAAGCCACCACAAAGAGCCTGATCAACTCCAACCTGTCTGACGGTTACTATATCAGTGCCAAGTATAAGAATGTCATCGTCATCGGCGGCGGCGACACGGGTAATGACTGCGTCGGTACTGCCATTCGCCACGGCTGCAAGTCTGTGGTACAGCTGGAAATGATGCCGAAGCTGCCGGACACCCGTGCCGAAAGCAATCCGTGGCCGGAGTGGCCCCGTGTCTGCAAGACAGACTACGGTCAGGAAGAAGCCATTGCCGTATTTGGTCACGATCCGCGAATCTACCAGACAACGGTAAAGCGGTTCATCAAGGACGACAAGAATCACGTTCGTGCAGTGGAAACCATTAAGCTGCAATCTGTACACGATCCCAAGACCGGCAGAATGCGAATGGAAGAAATCGAGGGCAGCGAACAGATTCTGGACGCAGATCTGGTGCTGATCGCCGCAGGATTCCTGGGGGCACAGGCATATGTGACAGATGCATTCGGCGTGGAAACCACACCGCGAACCAATGTTTCCACCAAGATCGGTCACTACAGCACCAGCGTGGAAAAGGTGTTCACCGCAGGTGATATGCACCGCGGACAGTCGCTGGTAGTCTGGGCAATTCGTGAGGGCAGAGAAGCTGCCAAGGAAGTAGACCAGTACCTCATGGGCTACACCAATCTGAATTGATGTTATGGAAATACTGCATACAGTCTGCCTGTGGAATTTTTGTACAATCTACCGAAAAATCTGACTACGCATCTTACGCACAAGCTTTATGCAGTGCTTCCTTATTATTCTGACAATTCCAAGTTATTCATATACCCTTTGCAAAACAGGCTGCATTTCCGGAAACGGAGGTGCAGCCTGTTTTTCTTGGGAAACACTGCATTCTATCATGACAGGGAAAACCAGAACTCAAAAAAACAGAAAAACTGCCCTTATCACAGAATGATTGTGATAAGAGCAGTTTTTGTAATTGCCGTACATGTACAGTTACTTTTTAGACTTCTTTCCGAACAATGCTCCCAGTCCCTTTTTCATAGAGTTTGCAGTGTCGAAGATCATCGTTTTTGCGGCTTCGATATTCTGGGAATTGCTTACAGTAACTGAGTCCGCAACATATTCCGTGCCCTTTAACGCAGCAATCAGGCGGTTGATCATGTCCGCTGCCGGAATCATCAATTCCTTGCTGACCGGAAGCTGAATGACTGTGCCGTCAGTTTTGTGAAAGACGATATAGGTGAGCATCAGTTTCTTCACCGGCTCGCACTGGGAAATGGCGTTGAACTCGGTGAACTTTTCCTTTGTGGTGTAGATTCTTTTGTTGGTGATGAACAGCGTTTTGCCGTCGCCGACGATGTCCAAAACTCTGGTGTAATGGAAATAGCCGAGGATTACTTCGCCGGATGCCAGCTTGTCCTCTGCATAGTTCTGAGCGGTGAAGTCCGCATCCCGTTCCAGCTTGCCGCCGTTGATCTTTTTGCATTCTTCCTCAAAGTCGATGTAATCTTCGCCTTCTTCATAGAAAGCATAGTTTTTGTCACCGTCGGTGGCATCGTCCTTTAAGTGCAGGTTCCGGATAACGTCGTGATATTCTGCTGCATGCAGTCTGAGGAATCTTCTTCTCAAAATCAAGATGCAGTTTTCATCGTCAACATCGCTTTGCTCTCCGGTTGCAAACGTGTTGTTTCCGTTTTGGATGGACTTCCAGTTTTCTGTGATTTCCTCGAGGGACATTTCGTCGGCGATCCGCCCCAGTTCGAGAAAATGCTGCCGAAAGAGAATGCTTTTGGCGGCTTTGGAATCGCTGTAGTGGAAGCTTTTTTCCTTTGCGAAAATCTGCTCTTTCAGTTCCAGTGTGGATTCCAGTGTCCCGATGTCACCGTCCTTGTAAATTTTCATCAGGATACTTTCAATATGAGATGTCACATCAATATCCATGATTTTGGCAAGCTTTTGCAGTTCGCCGTTTTCATCGCTGAAAAAGTCCAGAATCGCTGTGTAAAAGTCGCTCGGATAGGGATCCAGAGCCAGTGCTTCTGTCAGGTTTTCCATTCGTGTATCCGGTTCGCAGTCCTCTGCACTGGCTTCTGTGTACAGTTTCATTGCCTTTTTTGTATCTTCTGCCGGAATCGGCTCATATGTGCACAGGCCAGCCTCCTGAAACAGCTCCATTTTTTGAGAGAACATATGGAATACATCTTCTCCCACACCCTTTTTCAGAGCACGCTGTACATTGGCATTGGAAAAGACTCTGTTGGAGATTTTTGTTGCTGCATCAGAAAAAGCGGATATGCTCTTGGGCTTGCCGTCCTCGTCCAGTTTGATGAGAGAACTGAACATGGTACTGTATGCGTATGTAAAGAAGCACTTGTTCAGCGGTCTGATCAGACTGTCATACAAAGCCTTGTCTGCTTCGGTGTGTACCAGATCATGTTCTTCCTGCATGGCACATTGTTCCATGCCCTGAACGAATGGCAGAACGGCATCGTGCACGCTGAAAAAAGTGCCTTTCGATTCCGAAATTTTCTTCGCGGCACCATTCAGATATTTTGCCACATTGCTGGTGGCGAAAGTCTTGTTCAGCATTGCTTCGATGCTGTAATTTTCCGTGTCCACGCCCTGTTCCTGAAGCTCGTGGAGAATGTTTTCCCCTCGTTGGTGATGACCTGCATGTATTCCGCAATGTAGCTGTTTCTGATGTCGATGAAGTGCGTGAATAAGCCGTAGTCCAGTATTTCATTTTTCACTTCGTTGAAAAGGGCACCGTATTCTTTCAGCTTGCCCAGCGTACCATCAGCCTTGTTGCTTTTGTAGGTGGCTATCAACGCGTTGCCGATCAGTGCCCCCATATCGCCCTCTGTGGCTTCCGGAAGCTTTTCCTGCAGCATCTCTCGGGCTCCTGAAATTTTCCGGTCGTATTCCCGTTTGAGTTTGACATAATTCACTTTTTCATCAGAAAAAGTGAGTTCTTTCCCCAAAATACAAAATGTATTTTCCATATGCATCCTCCTTGAAAAAATCCTAAGACAACGCCGTTCCAGAGAAAGTGCGTCGAGCAGATTACGTGCAAAGCCGTCTGGCAGACTTTATGCAGTGTTTCCTTTATGCAACATTTCTCTAGATTTGTGTGGTGCTATCTTTATTATAAACCACATAATTTCTATTGTCAAGTTATTTTTCAACTTATCATTAACAAATGAACTTGCTTTCGAAATTTTTCGATCGTTTTCTGTGGTGCTGTTTTTAGGAAACACTGGATAAAGCGTGTGCGTAAGATGCGTCGTCAGATTTTTCGGCAGATTGCGTGCAAAGCCGTCCGGCGGGCTTTATGCAGTGTTTCCTTTTTTATTATACACGGGGAACCGGACATACCTGTGTCTGTTCAAAGATAATTTACAGGAGCACATGCAAAACATACAGCTGGGAATGTTTGTACCGCAGAATCGCCCGATAGACTTGTGTTCAATCTTTCTGTGCTGCCCTTGATTTTATTCCAGTAATATGGTAGAATAAATACGACAGAAATCGTACAGTTGCGATGATATTTACAAGTGGCTCAGAGCAGCTGCAAGCGGATGCACTTCTTTATAAGAAAAGCTGGCATTCGCGTTACGCGACCAAGGAACAATTCCTGCACCGGCAGTGGGGAAAGTTTATGCGGCGAAAATAATGGAGGCATAGAACGTGGAACATCAGAATCCTTTTTCCTATGCGGAATTCCTGCGGATCTTTGAACATGACGACTGGTTTTTGATTGATGAAACGGTGTTTTATCTGGACTATGCTCCGGACGAAGAATATTATTTGGGTTGCCTTCGGGAATACGAGGAACCGTATTGGGCAGGGTACTGCGATATTTCGGAGGACGGCTGTTTTCGTACAGCTTCGGCACTGTTGAATGCAAAAATTTTTCATGGGCGATCTGTCAAAGAACGTTGGGAAAATGTGAGATTTTTTCAGATCGGCGGGATTCCCGTGGAAACATGGCTGGAATTGTATGAAGAAGATTTGCCGAAAGTGGAACGGGAATCGCGAATCGAAGAACTGTACGGGGAATTTTTGCTGTGGAACTGCGGGTTTCATTCCAGTGAAACTTATTTGTCCATGCTGGATATGCTCCTTTCGGAGTACCCCGAAAACGCCTTACTGCTGAAGCTGAAAAAATTTTCTGAAAGCCGCAAAGTCACTTGTCGTTTGTTCCTGCACCATTGGAACTATGAGAGCGTGTCTGCCGGACGTGCGGATTCTTCCAGTTATGCTGCTTTTGGGAAATATCTGTTTTCCGCATTGCAAAAGCAATATGAGGGAAGCCAATTTAACCCTGAAACATACAGCATCGGCTGCTTTTGCCTATGGCATCACCTGCCGGAAGCGGTCAAGGCAAAAGAACCGTTTTCTACGCTGTGCCGCGTGAAAATGTACTGGGACCGCAACGACACACGAGCTTGGAAATTGCTACAGCAGGCGTTTGCATTTTATGATTCAGGCAACACTGCATAACGCTTGTGAGCAAGATACGTTGTCAGATTGCGTGCAAAGTCTGTTGCCTGAAACACGTTTTTGTGAATGGAGGAACAGTATGAAACATTGCAGGATTCCGATTCAGCGGATTCGCCCCGCGGCATTGCATTTTATGAGAGAAACGGGTTCCGTCTGACCGGAGAAAAAAGAATCGAAGATGAAGTTATTCCGCTGCTGAAAATGAAGCGTGTCACAGAATAAAAAGGAGAAACACATATGACCAAAAAAGAACGTGCCCTGCTGGCGGTGCAGACGCTGGAAGAAGTCTATCCGCAGGCAACCTGTGCACTGCAATATGAAAAGCCCTACGAACTGCTGATCGCGGTGCGGCTGTCGGCACAGTGCACCGATGCAAGGGTAAACCAGATCACACCAAAGCTGTTCGCAACTTACCCCACACTGGAATCACTGGCGGCGGCAGACATCGGCGATTTGGAAGAGATCGTCCGTCCCTGCGGCTTCTATCACATGAAAGCCAGGAGCATCAAGGAAATGTCTGCCCAGCTGCTGCTGCACTTCGGCGGCGTGGTGCCGGACAATATGAAAGATCTGCTTTCCCTGTCCGGCGTGGGACGCAAAACTGCAAACCTGATTCTCGGCGATGTCTACGGCAAGCCGGCAATCGTGGCGGATACCCACTTTATCCGGATCACCGGACGGCTGGGGCTGACCAAATCCAAAGACCCTGTACAGGTGGAAAAAGATCTCCGCCCGCTGATCCCGCCGGAGCGTTCCTCGGACTTTTGTCATCGGGTGGTGTGGTTCGGCAGAGATACCTGCCGTGCACGAAAGCCCCGGTGCAAGAGCTGTCCCATGGCGGCATTCTGTCCCTCCCGAAGCGAGTAAGGGCGAGTTCCGCGACAGTCGGCAGGGGAAATGTTGCGGAATGCACAGAGAATCTGCTTGAAAATGAATTGCACTTTGTGAAAATATTTCAAAATCTATTGACAAGCAGAGTGGTTCGTGCTATACTAGTTATTGTATATTTCGATGAAAAGGCGGTAAGTCAATGGGCATTTTTAGTAAAGTATTCGGTTCGTACAGTACCCGTGAACTGGCACGTATTGAACCGCTGAAAAAAAAGGTTCTGGAGTTGGACGAGGAGTATCAGGCACTTTCTGATGCAGATCTGAAAGAAAAGACCAATGAATTTCGGGAACGTCTGGAGGACGGCGAATCGCTGGAAAGCATGGAGGCAGAAGCACTGGCAACCGTGCGGGAAGCTGCATACCGTGTTCTGGGCAAAAAACCGTTTCCGGTACAGATCATCGGTGCCATTGTCCTGCATCAGGGACGTATCGCCGAGATGAAAACCGGTGAAGGTAAAACACTGGTAGCCTGTGTGGCTGCATATCTGAACGCACTGACAGGCAAGGGCGTACACGTTGTTACAGTCAACGACTATCTGGCAAAGACACAGTCGGACGAAATGGGCAAGGTACTGCGGTATCTGGGCTTGACTGTCGGCTGTATTCTCCACGGTCTGACCAACGACCAGCGTCGTGCGGCATATAACTGTGATGTTACGTACGGTACCAACAACGAATTGGGATTTGACTACCTGCGTGACAACATGGTCATCTATAAAAAGGATAAGGTACAGCGGGAACACAACTTCGCGATTGTGGACGAAGTGGACTCCATTCTCATTGATGAAGCCAGAACCCCGCTGATTATTTCCGGTAAGGGCGATAAGTCTACTGCTCTGTACGGCGTGGTGGACAAGTTCGCCAAGACTTTGACCGCTGCAACTGTCGTGGAAATGGACGACAAGCAGGATCAGGAAGAAATCAACGAAAACGCCGACTACATTGTAGACGAAAAGTCAAAGACTGCAACCATTACCCGCCGCGGTGTCAAGAAGGCAGAGGAATATTTTGCAGTCGAAAACCTGATGGATCCGGAAAACATGACCCTGCTGCACCATGTTAATCAGGCATTGAAGGCAAACGGTGTCATGCGGAAAGACATTGACTATATCGTAGAGGACGGCGAAGTTGTCATCATCGACGAATTCACCGGTCGTAAGATGCTGGGTCGTCGTTTCAATGACGGTCTGCATCAGGCAATCGAAGCCAAGGAAGGTGTAGAGGTCGCACAGGAATCCAAGACACTGGCAACCATCACATTCCAGAACTACTTCCGCCTGTACACCAAGCTGTCCGGTATGACTGGTACTGCAATGACAGAGGAAGACGAATTCCGTGAGATCTACAAGCTGGACGTTATCGCAATCCCGACCAACCGTCCGGTACAGCGTATCGACCACACCGACCTGATCTACCGCACTGAAAAGGGCAAGTATAAGGCAATCATTGAGCAGATCGCTGAGTGTCATGAAAAGGGACAGCCGGTTCTGGTAGGTACCATTTCCATTGAAAAATCTGAACTGCTCTCCAGCATGCTGAAGCGAAAGGGCATCAAGCACGAAGTCCTGAACGCAAAGTATCACGCAAAGGAAGCAGAGATCGTTGCACAGGCTGGTAAGCTGGGTGCAGTTACCATTGCCACCAATATGGCTGGTCGTGGTACGGATATTATGCTGGGCGGTAATGCTGAATTCCTCGCCAAGGCAGAAATGCGGAAGCGGGAATATCCGGAAGAAATCATTACAGAAGCAATCGGCTATGCAGATACAGACAATCAGGAAGTGCTGGACGCAAGAGCCGTATATCAGGAACTGTACAAACAGTTCGGCGAAGAAGTCAAGGAAAAGGCACAGGCAGTCAAGGAGGCTGGAGGTCTGTACATTCTGGGTACAGAACGTCATGAATCCCGCCGTATCGATAACCAGCTGCGTGGTCGTTCCGGCCGTCAGGGTGACGAGGGTGAAAGCCGCTTCTTCCTGTCGGTAGAAGATGACCTGATGCGTATTTTTGCCGGCGATCGTCTGGAAAACATGATGCGTACATTGAACGTGGACGAGGATACCCCGATCGAGAGCAAGGCTCTGACCAAGATCATCGAGTCCTCCCAGAGAAAGGTAGAGGGACGGAACTTCAATATCCGTAAGAACGTCCTGAACTACGACGACGTTATGAACACCCAGCGTGAGATCATTTATAAGCAGCGTGCACAGGTACTGGACGGCGAAGACATTCACGACAGCATCCTCAAGATGTTCGAGGAACTGATTGCCGGAACTGTAAAGCAGTACATCAACGAAGAAGAAACCGATCACAACCAGTGGAATCTGGTTGGTCTGCGGGATCACTTCCTGGGCTGGATCACAGAAGAAGGCGATCTGGAATATGATGAAACCGATCTGGCAGGTCTGACCACTGCGGACATTACCGAGGCTCTGACCGAAAAGGCAAAGTCTTTGTATGCTGCAAAGGAAGAAGAATTCGGCTCCGAAGTAATGCGGGAACTGGAACGCGTTGTACTGCTGAAGGTTGTCGATACCAAGTGGATGGCACACATCGACGATATGGACGAACTGAAAAAGGGTATCGGTCTGCGGGCATACGGTCAGCAGAATCCGGTTGTCGAATATCGTTACGAGGGCTTCGAAATGTTCGATGCAATGGTAGATTCTATCCGCGAGGACACTGTCCGCATGCTGCTGACAGTTCGCCTTCAGAAGAATCAGGCTCCGGAGAGAGAACAGGTTTCCAAGCCGGACGCTCCCAATGCAGGAGCAGGCGACGGCAGCTTCGGCGGTCAGCGTCGCAGTGCAAAGAAGAAGTAAGAATATTTCGGGAAATGCGGCACACAATCTGGTGAAAGTGTGCTGCCCTACCAAATAAGCAAACGAAAACAGGGGGACATGGCATTCGCTGTGTGCCCTTGTTTTGTGTGGAGGTGGATTCATGCAGGAAACGGGCTATGAAACATTTTCGTTTTACTATGATGCCCTGACGGAAAATGTCAACTATCCGGCACGGGCGGCGTATCTGGACGGACTGGTGCAGAAGTACAAACAGTCTGCCGGCAAAGTCATGCTGGATCTGGCATGCGGCACCGGCACCATGACAGAAGAAATGGCAGAACGTGGCTATGACATGATCGGCGTGGACTATTCCGAGGGCATGCTGGGGCAGGCAATGGAAAAGAAAATCGAAAAGCAGCTGCCGATCCAGTATGTTTGTCAGGACATGCGGGAACTGGAACTCTATGGCACCGTTGATGCCGTGATCTGTACGCTGGACAGTCTGAACCACCTGCCGTCGTTTGAAGATGTCACAACGGTGTTTCAGCGTGTGTGGGAATCCACGGAAACCGGCGGTGTGTTTGTGTTCGATATGAACACGCTCTATAAGCATCGGGAACTGCTGGGAAATCAGGTCTATGTCTACGAAACAGATGCGGTTTACTGCGTCTGGGAAAACGCGTTGTGCGAGGACAACTGCACCGTGGAGATCACACTGGATCTGTTTCAGCTTTGTGCAGACGGTCGCTATCGGCGGACAGAGGAGCAGATCACCGAGCGTGCTTATGCACCGGAACAGGTGCAGGCGGCACTGGAAGTCATTGGATTTCACGTGCTGGGCATTTATCATGCAGATACAGAAGAACCACTGCATTCGGACAGCGAACGCATGGTGGTTGTGGCGAGAAAGGAAGCATAAACAATGGGAATTCTGAAACGTGCAATTGCAAAAGATGCATCAGTCGTGGCAACTGCGGTAGATGCCACGGATATTGTCGCAGAGATCGAAAAGATTCACCAGACATCTGCGGTAGTTACGGCGGCACTGGGGCGGCTGTCCATTGCGGCAAGTATGATGGGCTATGACCTGAAGAACGAGAACGATACTGTCACCCTGCGTGTCAAGGGCGGCGGTCCGGCAGGCATGCTGGTAGCTGTGGCAGACAGTCGGGGAAATGTCAAGGCAGACGTAGATCAGCCGGTGGTGGAACTGCCGCTGAATGCCAAGGGAAAACTGGACGTTGGCGGTGCCGTAGGTACAGACGGTACGCTGTCTGTGGTAAAAGATTTGGGGCTGAAAGAGCCTTATGTGGGCATTGTGCCGCTGGTGTCCGGTGAGATCGCCGAGGACGTGGCACAGTATTTTGCCACTAGTGAACAGACACCTACGGTTTGCGGACTGGGCGTGTTGGTGAATCCGGATCTGACAGTCAATGTTGCCGGCGGCTTCCTGATCGAAGTGCTGCCTTTTGCCAGCGATGCCTGCATTGATACCATTGAGAAAAATCTGAAAACACTGCCGCCGGTAACCACTATGATGACGCAGGGCATGACAACGGATCAGATCGCTTTGCGGCTGCTGGACGGACTGGAACCGAACCTGCTGGACGAGGGCGAAGTGCACTACCAGTGCGACTGCAATCGGGAACGAACCGAGCGTGTCCTGAAAGCACTGGGCAATCAGGAACTGACACAGCTGATCGCAGAAGGGGAACCGGTAGAGGTCAACTGCCATTTCTGCGGCAAGAAGTATACGTTCACACCAGAAGAATTGCAGCAGCTGCGGGACGAGGAGCCGGAAGAATAACGTTTCTCTAAGGCAATACCGCACAAAGACGTGTCTGGGAAAGGATAAGAGCATGCGGAACTGGAAAAAAATCGTGGGATTGCTTGTCGTTATGGCAGTGTGGCTGGGATTGATGTGGCGGCTGTCCACCGCAGACGGAACGGAAACGCTGCAGGACAGTATGCGTTTTGCCCGAAAAATCGGCAGCTGGATCTATGAATCTCCTACTGTACAGCAGCTGAACCATCTGAACCTGCTGCTGCGAAAACTGGCACATGTTTTCCTGTATGCGATACTGGGCGGCATGATGGCTCTGCTCTGGCAGCTGCTTCTGGAACTGCATCGAATCGGGTGGCGTATTCTGGGGGCGGCAGCTTGCAGCACGACAATTGCGTTTTTGGACGAACTGCAAAAAATCCCGATTGCCGGACGGCACTTCGACCTTTCGGAATCGCTGCTGAATGCCGGCAGTGCCCTTGTGGTCATTCTGCTGTTTTTCGGAATTGCCGGACTGCTTTCCCGGAAGAAGTCAACTTCATAATCTGAAACCAAAAGCATTGGAATTGCAAAAGTGATTTGCGGTTCTGATGCTTTTTCTTTTGTGAAAATTTTCAAAAAATACTTGAATTTTCGGCTTGCATTTTGTATAATATAATGGAATTCAAATGCTTTTCAACTTTTGAGGAAGAAAGGGTCGATTCAGTATGGAAACACAGGAAGCTGGTTTAAAAACCGTGGAAAATGCGTATATGGAATCCAGAAGAATCCTGCGGACACCCTCGGCATTGGCACGGGAGGCTCTGCTGTATGTGCAGGAAATCGGAGAAATGACCTGCAAAGAGCCGCGTCAGAACTGGCGGAATTCGTTGGATTCGTACCTGCTGATTCTGGTGGAAGAAGGCTGCGGAACAGTTACCGTCGGAGAGGAAACTCTTGCCCTGCAAGAGGGGGACGTGGCGTTTCTGGACTGCCACCAACCCTATTCTCATTGCTGTGATGCCAGAGAACCGTGGAAAATCCTTTGGGTACACTGGAACGGACAGGTAATGCCACATTTATACGAGGTCTTTCGGCAGCGGAATGTTTCAGTTGTTCTCGGCGGTGCAGCAGACTGGGTAGAACCTGTGCTCCTGCGTTTGGAATCTATTGCAAGAGAAGAAGCACCGGATTATGAACTGTATGAATCCGAGTGCCTGACTCAGCTGATGACGCTGTTGCTGACCAAAAAACCGGAACGCGGCGGGCATGCTTCGGGGGAAACACTCCAGAAATGGGAACAAATTCATCAGTATCTGGAAGAACACTTTGCAGAAAAAATCACACTGGAGAATCTGGGAAAGCGTTTCAGTGTGAGCAAATACTATATGCTGCGTGGATTCAAACGGCGGTACGGCGTAACGATCGTGCAGTTTATCAACCAGTGCCGTATGAACTATGCCAAAAACGAACTGCGATTTACAGATAAGCAAATCGACACTATTGCAGAGGAGTGCGGCATACACGATTCCAGTTATTTCAATCGGATCTTCCGTACCACAGAGGGGATTTCTGCCGGAGCCTATCGGCGGCAGTGGCGGAACTAAAACATAAAAACAAACGGGCTGCGGCAATTGCTGCAAGCCCGTTTTTGTATACACACCAAAAAGAAAAGGACTGCCCTGCAATGGGACAATCCTTTTCCTTTATAATAGGAGTGTAGAAAATATCAAAATGGCATTACTGAGGATTTACCGGCAGAGAACTTATCAGCTGTACCAGGAACTGGAGCAATGCAGTTGCATCATCGCCGTTGATCTCGCCGTTGAACATGCAGTCTGCGTTTGCAGCAGCCTGTGCGTTCAGGTCTACCTGACCAGCTGCCTTCTTGTTCAGCAGAACCGCATCTGTAATGTCTACCTTGCCGTCCAAATTGACGTCACCGTAGAGCGATGCACCGGTAACCGGAACTTCGCCGCTGTCGCTGGCTGTGGTAGAAGCCGCAGTTGTTGTGGTTTCATCAGTGGAAACAGCTGTCGTATCCGAGGAAACATCAGTATCGGATTCGGTGGTTACGACTGTGGTTTCTGTAGCAGTTGTTTCTGCATCGGAAACAGTTGTTGCTTCTGTTACGGTAGTTGTTTTTGTATCAGAAACAGTTGTTGCCTCTGTTGTGGTTTCTTCAGAAGAAATTGTAGTAGTTGTTCCAGAGGACTCTGTAGAAGTGCTGCTGCTTTTTGGAAGATATGCTCCAGTCAGCTTGACGTTGGAGGATTCCAACGTATCGCCAGCACCATTAGCGACCCACCAGATCTGTACTTGTGCATTCTTCTGCTTGATTGCTTCATCGGAGATCTTCTTGATCATGTCGGCATCAGTAACTTCGTCCTTGCCGTTGTTGTAGGTGATATTATACGGTTTGTCCAGTTTTGCAGTGACCTCGTCAGTGGAGTCCAGATCCCATTTGTAGTTCAGCCAGTAATCCACGCCGTCTACATTAGCAGAAATACCGATGCAGCCGTTTGCTTTTGAAACGTCATCGCTCAGATCGAATGTCAGATCCACGCTGTTACCAATGGACTGTTTGAATGAAATGTTGTAATTGCCGCTGTCAGCCACGATCTTTGCAGCTTCTCCCTTGCCTTCCGGTACGGTAGTTGTGGTAGTAGGCTGTGTGGTGTGGCTGGGCTTGGTGCCGGTGCCCTGCTGACCATTGCCGTACAGGTCGGTCGGCAGTTCGTCCAGTGTAATGCAGTAGTCACTGGTGTACATTTCCTTCAGGTCGTCCTTTTTGTTGAACAGTTCATTTGTCAGGAAGTTGGTGCTTTCGCTGCCGCCGTCATACCACGGGCAGAAATACAGCCAGCCAGCCTTTTCCGATACCAGATTGTTCAGCGTCGGAATGCTGTCGTTTTCAGCCATAGCTACCATCTTCTTGCAGTTGTACTTCTGCATAATGGAGTAGAAGGTACTGCTGATGGCACTGTCATTATGTGTCAGAACTGCACTGCCGGTAGACCAGTCTGTGCAGTTGTACTTGTCATAAGCCACGATGTCTACATATTCATCGCCCGGATACCAGTTTGCGGAAGTGTCATATGCATAACTGTTCCACTCCCAGATCAGGTTGTGCAGACCGTACTGTTCGGTCAGGGTTTCATAGGTGAGGATCCACAGTTCCTTGTAAACAGCAGAGCCTTCCTTGCCCCACCAGAACCAGGAACCGGCTTCACCGCCGCCGCCTTCTGCTTCATGCAGCGGACGGAAGATCAGCGGAACGTTTGCGTCCTGCAATTTCTGCAATTCTGCTGCCAGACCTTTCAGGCAGAGCATATAGTATTCCCGTTCCTTTGTGCCTTCTTCCAGAATCTTGGACGGCTCAAAGTCGGTTTCCTTCGGAACATAGGTCGCATTTGCCCAGTCTACCTTATCGCCGATGTTGTAGCTGGAGAAATCCTTCGGTACAGTGATGTGCCAGGAAGAGGTTGCGATACCCTGATTTTCCGAATAGGGGTTGTTGTTGACCCACTGAATGATGCGGTCTGTAGTGCCGTCTTCGCTGCCGTACAGCGGGTTGCAGTTCAGATAGTCAAAGCCGCGGATTGCCGGATATTTACCGGTGGTGTCGTTGATGTACTTGAACTCATATTCAAAATCGTGGGGGCCATACTTGTAAATTTCCTGCTGTCCGGAAATGATGTGCTTTCCGTAGACGCTGGACAGATACTTCATCAGGCTGTCCGCTTCTTTGGTTGCCGCCGGATCGCTGCAGGTGGTGTCACTTGCGGTGATGTCTGGCAGAGTAGCTTCTTCTACAGTGAGATAGTCGAAGTTGGTCCAGCCCCAGCTGCCCTTAATGGCAATGGTGTTGTCACCGGCAGTCAGCTTGACAGTACCCAGATCCAGTTCTTTCCACACGCCTTCTGCGGTAGATGCAAAGCTGCACTGTCCCTGATCGACACCGTTGACATACAGGTTCTGGATCTTGTCGCCATAAGGAGCAGAATAGCTTACCTTTACCGTGTACATACCGGTTTTTTCTGACGGAACAGTGAGAGAAATTTCATCACCGCCGGTTTTCAGAAAGACATAGCTGCCGCCGGAAGCGTTGCCGTCATCGGTTTTTACTTCCGCGTCACCGGTGAGCTTACCGCTTTCAAATTCGTACTTGGCAGTTGCTGCACCAGCTTGCAGAACACTGGACAGTGCCAGACAGTTGACAGACATTACGCCGGCAACTGCGGTAGTCAGTGCTCTTTTGAGGTTTTTCTTCATAAATCAGATCTCCATTCTGCTGCGTTCAGCAAGAACGCTGGTTTCATTGCTGCCGCAGTGCATTTTCTTTTTATGTTTTCATAGTGATAAAGTACAGATTCGGAGCCGCCCAGCGATGCGACTGTCCATGTTTAATGCTTATTATATCACAAGTATTGTGCAATGTCAATAGTCCTTTCTGTACATTTTCAGAAAAATTTATGCACATAGAGATTGTCCTTCATGGCAACATAAGAACGTTCTGAAAAGATTATTGAAAAAAATAATGCCTTGGCTCTCCGCAGGGGATTTTTGTAAAGCTATGTGAAAAAACGATGAAAACAGAAAAAGGAAGTGGAAAAAGGCTTGCTTTTCCCGCCGTGGTGTGCTATACTATAGGCAATACCACACAAAGAGCGTCTGGCGACTTTGCACGCCATCTGCTTGCAAATTTCCCTTCAGA